>Ga0209572_1000069_pt1 | contig 235442 bp, 219 predicted proteins | sample EBPBio232012_DNA_FD_185867 | JGI IMG/M metagenome (GOLD analysis project Ga0209572, IMG submission 185867) | Wastewater treatment Type I Accumulibacter community from EBPR Bioreactor in Madison, WI, USA - Reactor 1_1/23/2012_ DNA (SPAdes)... | ecosystem: Engineered > Bioreactor > EBPR >... | reverse complement strand
AAAGGGGCGGGAACACATGTCTTGGTCGGCTCGGCGGGAAGGAGGATCGTCGGGCGCGACGAACCGCTCCATGATACGTGGAACGGGCGTCGGAAACCCTGTGTTCAGGACGCAAAAGGGCCTCCGGAGGCCGCGCTTTTCTCCCGGTTTTTCCCCACTCGGCAAGTGGAATTACCTGGAATCTCGCAAATGCGCGCCGCCATCCCCCGTCCCCGTAAATTTTCTGTTAAAATGGCTTTTCAACTATCTTTTTGGTAGAGGAATTTTTATGAAGAGAGTATCCCTCATCGCTTTTGCGTTCGCTGCGGTAACGTCCGCCCAGGCTACTGTTTTGATTTTCGAGACGTCCAGTGGCGGCTCAATCACCAGCTTCACCGCTCCTTCCGGGGAAGGCTACGGGGACAGAGTCACCGCGACGACCCAAGATGGATTCAACTACGGCCTGGCTTCCGGGGCGACCGCCAATGTGGTCGTGGATTACTCAGGCACCAGCAGCAATCCGCAAGGTTACGGCACGGGCTACGGGGATCTTTCGAACGTGATCTGGGGAAGCGGATCGAGCGTAGGCGAGAACATTTACCGCATCAAGTTCACAGCTGATGCGGGCTGGCTGGTTCGACTTCGCCGCCTGGATGCCGCCGCGTGGCCTGGTGGTCAGCCGTCTTCCACGATCCGAATTCTGAACTCCGCCAACCAGGAGCTCACGAGCTTCAGCGGTTTGCTGCCTCAAAGTGGTCACCTGACAATCGACTACTCCTTGATCAGCACGGTTGTCGATACCTCCCTGACGATCGAGGTCTCGCAAGGCTGGTGGCACGCGCTCGACAACATCGAGTTCAGCCAGGAGCCCGTGCCGGAGCCGGCGACGATGGCGATTCTGGGCTTGGCTGCGGCAGGGCTCGCGGCTCGCCGACGCAAGAGCTGATCTCTTTCTGACAGGTTCATTCGGGCTCCCGCTGCTTGCGGGAGCCCGAATTGCTTTACGCCTTCGGCCGCTGGAGGGCGAATCGGGATCCGTCAGCGAGGTCAATGTAATCAGGCCCGCCGAGGCGTGCGATCGGCTCGATGCGTCCAATCTCTTCCCCGCTGAGAAGATTCTCTGCCACGTGCATGGCGAGAATCTCCCCGATGACATAGCGCGAGGCCCCCGCGCCTTCGCCGTGAGAGACGATCTGGAAGACGCGGCACTCGCAGCTCAGAGGACTCTCGGCGACTCGGGCGGGGCGCACATGAGAGCTTGAAACCTGGGTGAACCCGCTGACTTCCCACTCATCGAAGTCGTGAGGGTAGGGAGCGCTCGTTTGGTTCATCCCGTCGGCCATGCTTCGGGTGACGAGATTGACGACGAACTCGCCCGTTTCTTCAAGGTTGCGCAGAGTGTCTTTGGGAGTTCCGCCGCCACCCAGGGTCGGGCAGAACGCGAGGCTGGGCGGATTGGGGCCGCCGATCATAAAGTAGCTGAACGGGGCCAGATTGGCATGACCGGACGCGCTGATCGTACTCACAAACGCGATTGGTCGAGGCACGATGAGGTTCGACATCAGGTCGTAGGCGCGGGCCGCGCCTGCGCTCTTGAGATCGATCTCGACGTGGCTCACGCCTGCTCCAAGTGCTCGCGGAAGAAGACCACCGCTTTCCGGTATGTGTCCTCCGCCGCCTCGTGGTCATAAACCTCGGGTCGGTCGGAGTTGAAGAAGGCGTGGTGGGTTCCTGGGTAGGTCGTGAAGCTGTAGGAGACTCCAGCAGCCTTGAGTTGCGACTCCAGAGCGGCCACGGCGGAGGCACTGGCGTAGTCGTCGTGCTCGGCAAAGAAACCCATGATCGGAGCTTTGCAGGCGGCGAAGTCGGGTTGCACGTGGGGGTGGATACCGTAGTAGTTGATGCTCGCGCCAATGCGTTGATCCAGGCAAGCCGCGAACATGCTGAGCTGCCCGCCCATGCAGAACCCGACGACGCCGACTTTATCGCTCGGGCCCGATTCGTGGGCGACCAGCATGGACACCGCGCCGCGAATCACCTGCTCGGCGTCGGCGATGTTCAGGGCCATCATCAGGGAGCCCGCTTCGTCAGGTTCGTCGGTGGCTTTTCCGTGGTAGAAATCCGGCGCGAAGGCCACGAATCCTTCGGCGGCATAGCGATCGACGACATCTTTGATGTGGCCCACCAGCCCCCACCACTCCTGGATCACGATCACCGCCGGGCCTGAGCCAGACTTGGGTAGCGCGAGATATCCCTGGTAGCTCGTGCCGTTGCTCTCAAAGTTCACCATCGTTCCATTCATAGTGCGATTCTACTTTCGAGGTGCCGTGGTCGATTGTTAGCGAAGGGGATACACTTCACGCGGTTTGTCCTGATGATCCGATCTTTTTTTGCCCTCGAACTCTCCCCCGATGCCCTCAAGGTCGTCGAAACCGCGCAGAAGCATCTCGCGCAGTTCGAGGGGGTTTATCGGCCGATTGGGATTGAGCAGCTGCACCTGACGCTGGCGTTCTTGGGTGAGAACGATGAAGAGACGACGACGAAGCTGGGAGATCTTGCGGCGGGACTGGAGTTTCCCCAGTTGGCTCTGCGGATTCAGGGGTGGGTTCCGCTTCCGAAACCGGATGTGCCGCGCGTTCTGGCGGTGAACATCGTGGACGAATCAGGCGAGTTGGTGAGGTTTCAGCGGCGGTTGCAAGATCGAGTGTTTCAGCTGGCCGCGCATAAGGAAACGCGTCCGTTTGTGCCCCACATCACCTTTGCGCGGCTGAAGAAGGAGGTTCCGGCATCGGCTAAGGTGGTCAAGAAGGGTCTGGCGGGGATGCCGAGCTTGCGATCTGAAGTTTGGACTCCGCGTGAGTTTTTGCACCTGGCGAGCGATCTCTCGGGGGATTCGGCGCGTTACGAGGTGTTGCGTCGGTATCCGGGCACGGGCGAGGTGCCAGGGGCATCGTAGAAAACATGAAGGGGCTTCTCGATTGGTCGAGATGGATGGCGCTCGTCGGCATGCTGAGCGTCATCACCCTGAGCGGATGCTCCCGGTTCGGGTCGAGCGCATCGCCGCGTTCTGATACGGCGAAGAGTGAGCCACCCCTGTCTCTCGTCGTCCGTGGCGGGAACGAAACTCTGAAAATCGACGGCCGGAACCCCGCCGCCCCGATCGGGATGGTTTTGGAAACCGAGGAGGGTGTTCGGGAAGTCCATTCCGCCGTTCAATATCCACGAGTTGTCTTGCCGAACGGCAGACCGCTGATCGACCCCACTCGAAATCACTGGGCTCTCTCTCTGTCGAAGGCCGGACGGACTTATCCAGGCGAGATTGAGTTTATCCTCAACGAGTCGGCCGTGGATGCTGGGTTCATGATCAGTCTTCAGATTCCCTCGCCTCCTCCCGGAAAGTACAGGATTACCGCACCGGAGCTGAATTTTCTCATCTGCGCGGTTGGTCAGGGCTCTGCGCCACAGACGCAGCTTGCACCCGGGCAAGAAGTGACCTTCGAGGCTCAGGGCGAGGAGCCTCTCGTCATCATGCTCCTTGCTCCACATCAGAATTGGCGCCCGATCGCTGAGTTCGGGGCTCAACACGTGTGGCCCACAGATCCGACCAACGTGCCGATCCGAGGGCTCATCCGCCAGGTTCAGCGGCTGCTGTCCCTCTCCGAAACTCCCTCCCCGTTCGCGGGAACAGACATACGTTTCCAGAATCACGTCTTTTGGGATGCTGATGTGTGGATGTTCCCCGCCGTCGCGATATTCGATGAGGAGCTTGCGAAAAAAATCTTCGATTACCGTTTCGACCGAGTCGCGGCGGCGCGGAAGAACTTCGCCAAGTGGCGGGAGGCGGGCTACCCCACCGCCAACAACACCAAACACACGCCGCTTCCGGAACTGACCAAACTCCTGCCCGGCGTGGTTCCGGCGATGTTCCCCTGGGAGAGCAAGCTCGATGGCTCCGAGGGGTCACCGAGCGACACGCTGCATCAGCATCACGTGACGGCGGCGGTTGGGCTGATGGCGATTCAGGCCGAGCTGCATGGGATCGGATCGCCCGGCGAGCGCAGAGAACTCCTGGCGGGGTGCGCGGCGTTTTACCTCCACCGTCTCGCCAAGAATCCCGACGGAACCTACGGCATTCTCAACACGCTCAGTCCGAGCGAGTGGCACACCGCGAGCAACGACCTCTACACGAACGCAGCGGCGGATGTGATTCTCCGCCATTCGCTTGGCCCGGAGAAATGGCCGCTCGGCAAGATGAAGCTTCCCCGCAGAGCCGATGCCGGAACCTTCGCGACCTTCGACGAAGACACGTACACGGAGTACCAGCAAGCGGCCGCTCTGCTCGCAATCTGGCCCGCGCGACACCCTTCGGTGACCCCCGAGAGCAACAAGATGCTGGAGTTCTATCGAGGCAAAACGAGCGAGTTCGGCCCGGCCATGTCGCACTCGCTCCACTCGCTGATTGCCGCGCGTCAGGGGCGAGTTGACCTCGCTTGGGAGGAGTTCGAGAAATCTTGGCGACCCTACAGCAGTGACGTGCGCACGGAGTTCCGTGAAAAGCCGAACAGCACAGCAAGCTACTTTGTCACGGGCGCGGCGGGGGTTCTGAATGCGTTTTTCTATGGATTCCTGGGTTTCGAGGTGAGTTTTGAGGAGCCCAAGACGCGCAAGCTCCGCGCAGAAACCCGAACCGGAGGCTGGGTGAGTTTTGATCCTAAGATTCCCGATGATTGGCCCGCGATTCGCCTCCCGTATCGGGAGTTTGAACTCCAAATCAGTGAGCTTGACCCGGAGAAAAACCAGCGATCTGCGTCCCTTTTCAGTGGCACTGAGCTCATGTTCACCACTTCCCTCCCCGCGACCGGATTCTCGACAAAAGCCCAGAAAGTTCGCTGAACTGGCGCTCCCCGGTAAATCCACGGGGATTTCGGTCAATAATCCTTATTGTCTCATGAGGAGTTTGAAGTACGCGCATTCATTTGAGGTCATTCGGGAGCTTCCCGATGCCCTCGCCCATCTCAAGGATCTGGCTTATAACCTTCGCTGGACGTGGAATCACGAAGCCCAAGAGCTTTTCCGCGATACCGACCGAGAACTGTGGTCGCAACTTGAGCACAACCCGATCGAACTGATTAACCAACTCTCCGCCGAGCGAATCCAGGCCCTCATGGACGACGATGTCTACCTGGCGCGACTCAGCCTGGCGAAGAAAGATCTCGACGAATACATGGCGGGGTCCAACTGGTTCGACACCAAGTATCCCGGCGAACGAGCAGAAACCAAGATTGCTTACTTCTGCGCAGAATTCGGGATCCACGAGTGTTTGCCGATCTATTCCGGCGGTCTCGGGGTTCTCGCCGGTGACCACCTCAAGGCGGCGAGCGATCTGGGAATCCCGCTCGTCGGCATCGGATTGCTTTACGCCCGGGGCTACTTCCGGCAGTTCCTGAACTCCGAAGGCTGGCAGACCGAGCAGTATCCGCAGTACGACTTCTACCGCCTCCCGCTCAAACTGGTGCGGAACGACGAAGGCGCACCGATTCGCGTGAAGGTTGAATTCCCGGATCGCACCGTGACGTGCCAAATCTGGAAAGCTCAGGTGGGACGCGTGCCGCTCTACCTGCTCGACTCGAACATCCTGGAGAACTCACCGCGCGACCAGACGATCACGGATACGCTCTACGGCGGCGATGAGGAGATGCGCATTCGGCAAGAAAGCATTCTCGGCATCGGCGGATTCCGCGCCCTTGTTGAGATGGGGCTGAAGCCATCGGTTTGCCACATGAACGAGGGCCATGCCGCGTTCCTCTCGCTGGAGCGATTGCGGCAGTTCATGAACGAGCACGGATGCGATTTCCGCACGGCTCGTCAGTGCGTGGTTGCGGGCAATGTCTTCACCACCCACACCCCGGTTCCGGCCGGATTCGATATCTTCCATCGGCCTCTGCTGGAGAAGTACGTCAGCAAGGCAGTCAGTGATCTCGGGTTGCCATTTGAGCAATTCCTGAGGCTGGGCCGCATTCAGAAGGACAACCCAGAGGAGAATTTCAACATGGCGGTTCTTGCCATGGAGAACTCGAACTATGTGAACGGCGTGAGCAAGCTCCACGCAGAAGTCACGCGGGAGATGTTCCATGACCGCTGGCCGAACTATCCGCTCGTGGAAGTGCCGATTGAAGCGGTCACGAACGGGATCCACACACCGACCTTTATGAGTCACCGGATGATCGATCTGTTTGATCGCACATTCGGCGCGGATTGGCGCGATGATTCCAGCGCGCGCAGCACGTGGGAGCGCGTTTCGGAGATCAGCGATGAGGATCTCTGGGAACTTCGCGAGAATGAGCGCGGCGACTTTGTCCGGTTCTGCCGACGGTATCTGCGCAAGCGGATGGCGATGAATAACGCGTCGCCGATGGATGTGCAGCAGGTCAATTCGGTGCTGGATCCGCGGATTCTCACGATTGGATTTGCGCGGCGGTTTGCGACCTACAAGCGCGCGACCCTGCTGTTCCGCGACAAGGAGCGACTTAAGTATCTGATGAACCACTCGGAGCGGCCGGTTCAATTTGTCTTTGCTGGCAAATCGCACCCCCGAGATGACGGTGGCAAGCGCCTGATTCAGGACATCGTCCACTTCATCCGCAATGAGGGTGCGCGGAATCGCATGGTCTTTTTGGAAGACTACGACATGAACGTGGCTCGTCACCTGGTGCGAGGCGTGGACGTGTGGTTGAACAACCCGCGTCGGCCGATGGAAGCAAGCGGCACCAGCGGCATGAAAGTCGTGCCAAACGGTGGTCTCAACTGCTCGATCCTCGATGGATGGTGGGCGGAAGGCTACAAGAAAGGCGCTGGCTGGGCAATCGGCGACGGCAAGGAGCACGGGGACGAAGGCCACCAAGATTGGCTCGACTCGAAGGCTCTGCTTGATCTGATTGAGCACGAAATCGCTCCGACGTTCTACTACCGAGCCGAGAACGGACTTCCCTCGAGATGGATTGAGATGATGCGCCACAGCATGGCGGATCTGGCTCCGACCTACAGCACGCTGCGCATGGTGCGCGAGTATGCGAGTCGGTTCTATGTTCCTGCATCGCGCTCGTTCAATCGCATGGGGGCGGAGAATCTGACGGCAGCCAAGAGCGCGCTCATCTGGCGCGATAAGGTCGAGAGCGAGTGGGGCAAGGTTCGGGTGACGCATGTCCATGACTCCGCTGGCCCAGCGGCGAGCCTTGGGACGGAGTTCGAGGTTCATGCCGAAGTCGAGTTGGGTGGCCTTTCTCCCGAGGACGTGCGCGTTCAGGTGCTGGTGGGTCAGGTGACGAGCAATCGTGAGCTGGTCAACCTCGACCTCCACGATCTGCACCATGTCGGCACGCAAGGCCCGATCCACGTGTTCGAAGGCAAAGCGCGATGCGACTATGCGGGGCACAAGGGATACATCGTCCGCGTGGTTCCGCACCGCGAGGACGTCAACGTCCCGGCCGAGCTTTCGCTCGTGGCGTGGGAACCGTCGGCGATTTAGTTCGGCCAGTCTGAAATGGATCTAGGGGCACCCTCCGGGGAGCCCCTTTTTTCCGTGGAACATGGCACAAACCCCGGAATTTCGTGAATCGTATTCATGCAAAAACAGAGATAATGTATTTATGGAGAAGCAAACGCGCTCCCGTTTCCTGTCAGTCCTACTGGCGGTACTGTTCGTCACGAGTCTTGTCGGCGTCGCCCGGGCCATCGAGAGCGGCGACAATCCAGATATCTACCCTTGCCCCAGTGGAACCGGAGGAAATCCTTAATGCACATGCGGGTTTTTTCTGGGGTCTGCGTTGTTGGTCTCAGCATCGCCGCAATTGCCGGCATCCCCTGTCCCGATCCGTTTTCGTACAAAATCGTTCACGGCTCGTGTGTGCCAGCTCCGGACTTGCAGGGAGGATATATCGTCGCAAACTACAGCTATACTCCAGGTGGTTGCAAGACTCCGGGAACCAGCGCATACTCCTGTGAGGTGAAGTCAATCGTGACGACAGCCGAGCGAAAAAAGGGTGAAACATTCATGCGATTCACCTGGGCTGATATACCGGTTTACTTTAGTTGCGTGGATGACACCCCGATAGCCATTGTCGGGGCCAGGTACGGCCAGTCGAATCTCACGAAACCCTGTGACTATTGCACAGGGACTTGAACATGCAAAGCGTTACGACTGTTCGTTATCAAGGCACTTGGCGATACGGAACGGAGGACTCCGAGGCAGGCTCTTTGTGGAAGAGCCTGCCTGCGGGCCTTGGATCTGACTTGAAGGTCGAGGTCGTGATCTTTAAGAGTGGAGATTCTGTCGTCAGGGCAGTCTCTGGAGAGAAGACGCTGTTCGTCAGCGCCCGCGACAAGAACACGCAGTTTCTTTTCAAGCCAGCAGAGAACAAGGTTGTCTTTACGCCGCTTGAGAGCAATCCTCTCCCGCCTTTCTACGGGTTTATTCTGCCGTCAAATCTCACGGAGCAATTCACGCGGAGCGGCGATACAAACGCTTTTGCTGGCCAGAAAGGGTGTGAGCCAGGTGAGGCCGATTGCCAATCGTGGATCGTAGACCTCGGCAACGGAGGGATGCCTGCCCTCGTCGCGGAACGCCAGAGTGGCTACGACTACAGTCTGACCTACCAGGGCAAGACGGGATCGCGGCGAGAGTGGAGGTTTGCGGAGAAGGACAGCGAAGGATTTCCAAAGGGGATTGAGTACCGGGAATACAGACTTGAATCCAAGCCTGTTGCCCACGTTTCCTTTGAATTGCTCGACAAGAAAGCCTCGCAGGAAGAGTCGAACTTCCGAGCCCTGCTCCCCGAGGACGTTAAAGTGGAACTCCGCAAAGACAACGTTTCCTATGGAGGAGGGATTGACAAAGACTCGACAACTCTCTGGCAAACCTACGAGGCGCAAGAGGCCATGCATTCTCAAGTAGCCGAGAAGGAACAGAGTGTCTTCCCTCTCGTAGCGGCAGTCACGTTGCTGGTGGGAATCGTCGCTTTCGTAATCGTCATTTTGATTCGGAAACGCCGTGGCAAGTGATCTCGACTTCACCTGGTACGACGCAGGACGGTTTTCGTTTGCACTGGCCGCTGGCGTGCTCCTGATCCCTCTGACAAATCAAATGCTCGGAGGAACCGCCCCGTGCCTGATTGGTGACGGATGCGCGGTCGCTGAACAATTCTCCAGACTCATCCCTTGGTACCTATCGCCGGCACTCCTGGGAGTCACCGCAGGGTTTGGGCTGGTGATCTTGGCGTCGCTCCAGCAAACTGCCAGGATCGCGCAGTGGCTGGGTGGAATGACGGCTCTGATCGCTGTAGGCCTGCAGGCCAGGTTGATCACCTCGGGTGTTATCTGCTCAACGTGCCTGATTGCCGCTGCCCTCTTTGTTCTCGGCTCGATTGTCAGTTGGCGAAAACAGTTCTCCGCGCCTTCTATTGTATCTCCGATGATTGCTCTTGTCGGACTCTGCCTCCCTCTCACCCTTACCCTCCTGTTGCCCAAAGAGAGAAATCTGGTCTCCCGACCAACCGCCACGTCACTGGGTAGTGTTGATCGGCGAGAACTGGTCGAAGGACGCTCCTCGAATCAACTTGTCATCGTTGCTTTTGGTAGCCCGATGTGCCCGGCCTGCAGGCGCGAGCTGCCCGAAGCTAGCCGTCTTGCGACACAACTGAAGGCAGAGTTTGTCTATCGATTCTCCCCCGTGAAGACCGGTGATCGGCAAGAGTGGAGCTCGGCCGCGCGACTAAAAGAGATGGTTTCCCGTCGATACACCGTACAGTGGCATGCCGCACTCAGCTCGCCGAAGATGGTGCTGGGTTCGGATGAAATCATCCTCTCCCGCGAGGAGGTCACTGAGGCTCTCCGCAAAACACAGTTGGACGAAGTTATCGGCAAGCAGATTGGTCTGATCCAGTTACCGACGGTGGCAATTTGCGAGCCCGCAACGCCATGTCGCGAGATAAGTCTCCAAGAATTGCGCGAGTTGGCTCGCTAGCTTGCCCCGTCAGTTTCTTTTTTGCGGCGTCATCGAACCTGCTTGACTTTGGCTTCCCGAAGGCCTCGGAAAATCTCTTTTGTGATTCGAATCACCATTCGTTCCTGCACGAGGAGTGAATCATAGAAGGCATCCCAGATTGCTGGGAGGTTTGATATGAATCACACGACAAATCTGTCAATGGGGAGGATTCGGCGTTCCGTTCTTGGGGCCACGATCCTGTCGTCTCTCTTTGTCCCCTCGGTTGCCTCGATGTTTACCTTCACCGACGGCAACATGTTCAACTTGTTTTACGCCAAGACGGAATACCAAGCGGGTGCGGGTGGCACGACGAGTACCTCCGGTAGCTCCTCGGGAAATCCGGGCAATGCCCGTGCCGTGGTGCACAACGTCGCCGGTTCGGGCGGGACAAGTCGAGTCGGGGCATCGCACATTGCGACGCAATCACTCACGACCACCCCACCCACAGGATTCCTTTCCGTGGAATTTGGGATTGATGCTCAGGTCCTCACGTCGTCCACTATTCAGATCGGTCGGCTTGCCTTTGTCGTCGAGCAAAACGGAACCCTCTTCGCGTCCGATACGATTCCCTGGACGGGTAACGGCTGGACCGGCATCTTCACCGATAGTCTTATCGAGGAAGACTTTGAGCAGATCAACTTCCAGACGAGCACGTACCGAAACAGCGGCGTGAATCCCGACTTTGATCTGGCCGGATCGAGTTTGAGGTTTGGTTTCTTGACTTGGGCCGAGTCGTCCTCTCTGGATGCGCAGTCCGTGACGATGCTGTTTGACAACTTCACCGTGAACTTCACCGCCAATCCGGTTCCGGAGCCTGCTACTTTGTCGGTGCTGGCGCTGGCCGCTTTCGCTCGGCGTCGTCGCTTGAAATCAGCCTAAGAGATTTCCTCCGTCTCCAGGAAAACAAACGATCCCGGTCGCGTGATGCGACTCGGGATCGTTTTGTTGTAGAGGAAGTAAACGTAAGGCTCAGGCCTTCTTGCGGCGGCGAGCAGCAAGCGCGCCGAGAGCGAGAAGGGTCATGGTTGCCGGTTCGGGAACGGATTCGACCTTGAGGTTATCAAAGTACGTCGTACCCGTTGCACCAGTGTTTCCGGCGTAGTCAGAACCGAGGTTTAGATTCGCAATTGCGCCACCAGGAGCGAACGTCTTGCTGTAGACCGCGTTATCGGAGAACCCGGACATGCTCGCCGTGACTTGGGCACCATTGAAGCTCATGCTGAACGTGATCCAGCGATCAGCGAAGGTACCTGCCGCAGCTTGCGCATCGAAGGCAACATCGTACGTACTGAGCCAAGTGGATCCCATGCGCACCTTTCCGTCGCCACCCAGGGTCATGCCAGCGGTCGTGCCGCCAAGAGTAGACGTCGCCGTGCTGCCGAGGTACATGCCGGAGAGGCGGTCGGCAGCAGTGGAGCTCGCCACGTACACCTGAACGCTGATCACGGCAGGCGTCGCAACCGTCGCGCCGAGGGTAGGCAGGGCTCGGCGAACCGAGGTGAAGTTGGTCAGCGAGGTTTGGGCGATCCTCAGTGACTGGGTTCCGCCTGCCGCAACATCGGTGCTGACAACGTTCGGGGAACCGGCTCCGGAGCCGTTGGCCCATCCGTCAATCGTGTTGACTCCGGTACCAGCCGTGTAGGTCGGGGCTTCGAAGCCAGTGGAATAAAGAACTTGGGCTTGAGACGCGGAGACAGCAGCCACAGCCATGACGAGTAAGAGAGATTTAGTCCTCATCCGAAACACCTCACAACTCCCGGCAGTAGCCACATTGCCACGGAAAACCAGCAGAGTGATGGGAGGATTTTAACAAACTTCTTATGTTTTTCGTGACTTCACTCACGTTTTTCCGTCAGAACTGGCAATTTTTCTGGGTGTGCGCGAACTTTTTTGCCCCGACGAAACGACGGTGCCCCGGAAGCGAACTTCCGGGGCACAACTGAATCTCCCACCCGAAGGCGGGGCTTACTTGTCCAGAGCGACCTTTGTCTTGCCGCGAACCGCTGCTTGAGCGGCTGCGAGGCGAGCGATGGGCACGCGGAACGGGGAGCAGCTCACGTAATCGAGACCGATTTCGTGGCAGAAGTAGATCGACTCAGGGTCGCCACCGTGCTCACCGCAGATGCCGCACTTCAGATTGTCGCGCACTCCGCGACCTTCATCGACTGCGAGCTTCATCAGGCGGCCAACGCCCGTGGTGTCCACCGATTCGAACGGGTTCGTCGGGAGGATCTTTTGCTCGACGTAGCGCTGCAGGAACTTGCCTTCTGCATCGTCTCGGCTGTAGCCGAAGGTCATCTGGGTGAGGTCGTTGGTGCCGAAGCTGAAGAACTGAGCGTACTCAGCAATCTCGCCTGCCGTGAGAGCGGCGCGCGGGATTTCGATCATCGTTCCGAACATGTAGGGGATATCCACGCCTTGTTCTTGGATGACCGTCTTGGCTTCATTTTCCAGCAGACCTTGCACCACACGAAGCTCGTTCACGTGGCTGACCAGCGGGATCATGATCTCCGGATAGACTTCCTTGCCTGCCTTGATGAGCTTGGCGGCGGCACCGAGGATGGCTCGGGTTTGCATCACGACCAATCCAGGAAGGATGATCGAGAGGCGAACGCCGCGCATACCCATCATCGGGTTGGCTTCCTTCATGCCTTCAACGGCGGTGAGGAGGGCTTCCTTCTCTTCCAGCTTTGCCTTCAGACTCGGATTGGTTTCGCTTCGAACATGGAGTTCGGTGACTTCGCGCACCAGCTCTTCGTGGCTCGGGAGGAACTCGTGGAGCGGCGGGTCGATCAGGCGAATCGTAACCGGCTTGCCTTGCATGGCTTCGAAGATGCCTTCGAAGTCGGCTTGTTGCACAACTTCCAGCTTCTTGAGCATGTCTTGGCGCACGGCTTCATCCTTGGTGAGGATGAGTTGCTGGACGAGCGGGAGTCGATCGCGCTCGAAGAACATGTGCTCGGTTCGGCAGAGTCCGATGCCTTCGGCACCGAATTCGATCGCTTGCTGAGCGTCGGCCGGGTTATCGGCGTTGGTGCGAACCTTGAGGGTGCGCAGGCTGTCGGCCCACTCCATCAGTTCGCCGAACGATCCGCTGACCTCGGGGGCAATGAGCTTGAGCTCGCCCTTGTAGACCGCTCCGCTGGAGCCGTCCATCGTCAGGATATCGCCTTCGCGCAGAACCACATCGCCGACGGTGAGGGTCTTGACCTTCACGTTGACTTCCAGAGCCTCGGCACCAGCGACGCACGGAATTCCGAATCCGCGGGCGACAACGGCGGCGTGGCTGGTCTTTCCACCGCGAGCGGTGAGAACGCCTTGTGCGGCGAGCATGCCGTGGACGTCATCCGGGTTCGTTTCTTCGCGAACCAAGATCACGCTCTTGCCTTGACCACCCTTACCGAGTTCGGCGGCGGTATCGGCATCGAAGACGACGATTCCGACAGCGGCACCCGGCGAAGCGGGCAGACCCTTGGCGAGGGCATGGACGCTGCCCAGGCTATCCGGATCGATGCGCGGGTGAAGGAGCTGGTCGACTTGGGAACCGGTGACGCGTTGCACCGCTTCTTCCTTCGTGATCAGGCCTTCGTGAACCATCTCGACCGCGATCTTAACCGCAGCCGGGCCGGTGCGCTTGCCATTGCGGCATTGGAGCATGAACAGGCGACCGTGCTCAATCGTGAACTCCAGGTCTTGCATGTCCTTGTAGTGGTGCTCGAGCTTGTCGCAGTGAGCCACAAATTCCTTGTAGACCTCGGGGTTTTGCTTTTCCAGCTCGCTGATGGGCACCGGGGTGCGGACGCCAGCGACGACGTCTTCGCCTTGGGCGTTCATCAGGTACTCGCCGAACAGGTGGCGGTCGCCGTTGCTCGGGTCGCGGGTGAACGCAACGCCGGTTCCGCAGTCATCGCCTGCGTTGCCGTAGACCATCGACTGAATGTTGACGGCGGTGCCGATTTCGTCGGGGATCTTCTCGGTGCGGCGATAGACGATCGCACGGTCGTTGTTCCAGCTCTTGAACACCGCGTCGATCGAGAGAGCCAGCTGCTCCCACGGATCTTGCGGGAACTCGCGGCCGGCTTCCTTCTTCACGTAGTCGAGGAAGAGGTCGCAAACCTTCTTGAGGTCTTCGGCGGTGAGATCGAGGTCGTTCTTGGCGCCGACTTGCTTCTTGTATTCAGCGAAAATCTCGTTGTCGAAGTGGTGCTTGCTGATGCCGAAGGCGACATCGCTGAGCATCATGATGAGGCGGCGGTAGCTATCGTAAACGAATCGCTCGTTGCCGGTCTCGTCGATCATGGCCTTGATCGTCACATCGTTCAGACCGAGGTTGAGAACCGTGTCCATCATGCCCGGCATGGAGAACTTGGAACCGGATCGAACGGAGACGAGGAGGGGTCGGCTCGAACCACCGAGGGTTCGGTTCATGTCCTTTTCGACATCAGCCACGGCGACCTTGATTTCGTCCATCAGGCCTTCGGGCAATTTCTTCCCTTGTTCGTAATACTCTGTACAGACTTCGGTAGTAATCGTGAATCCGGGAGGCACGGGGAGACCAATGTTGGTCATTTCGCAGAGGTTTGCACCCTTGCCACCCAGCAGATCGCGCATGGTGGCGTTGCCTTCACGGAACAGATAGACGCGTTTGAGACTCATGGTTTGTTCCTTCTGGGAAGGCCGAACCGCTCTGGCATCTTTGGCAAAGACGGAGGCTTTTCTCGGATGAGGTCAGTTTAGCCCGACCAGTTTCAGAGGCCCTGAGCCTGGTTCCGCCTCAAGAATCTTCTTTGTTTTGTGAAGATGCACCGATATGAGTGATCTATTCGGAGACGCCGGGAAAATGGCTACGCAATGGGAGGTTCGGCGAGATCTTGCCGGCGCGAGAGGGCGAAAAGGAAACAGGCTCCCACACCCGCTGCGCCGCACATGAGCATCGTACGAAGGCCGAATCCATCCGCCACCCATCCCATCACAAGGGTTCCGATCGGAGCCAGTCCAGCGATCGCCCACATGTGCATACTGATGACACGTCCACGCAGTGCCTCCGGGGACAGCATCTGGAAGAGAGTGTTTGTCGTGTTGAACTGCATGATCGTGCAGGCGCCGAGAAGGGCGACGCACGGCAGCGCAAGGATCGGACTGGGAGCGATGCTGAGAAGAATCATCGCCAGCACAAACGTGCCCATCGCATACCGAACGATCTTGGTCTTGATCGGCCGAACAGAGAGGCTGGTGATCGTGATCAGCCCCAGGAACGCCCCCACACCGACCGCCGAGTGGAACAGCCCGAGACCCGCCTTGTCGAGCCCGAAGAGATCTTTGGTGATCGCGGGCATCTGAAAGAGATAGGAGGTGCCGAAGGTGGAGATCGCCGCCTCCATGAAGAAAAGGAGTCGGAGGTTTGGATTGCGGAAGGTGTAACGAATCCCCTCGGCGATGAGATCTTTGATCGGCTGGACGCGCTTTTGAGGCGGAGCCAGTTTGGTTTTGATCATCGAAGCCGACACGCCCACGGCGAGGAAGCTAACCGTATTCACCCAGAAGCAGATGGCGTAGCCCACGGCGGCCGCCAGAATGCCACCGATAGCCGGGCCGATGACCCTGGCAAGATTAAACGTCATCGCTTGGAGAGGGATGGCAGAGGCGAGCTCCTTGTCCCCAACGACTTCCCTGACAATCGTTTGACGGCTAGGAGGCTCAACGGTCTGGACAAATCCCCCGATGAGGGCGACGGCAATCAGCTGGGCGTAGCTGAGAACACCCATGCTTGCGGCAATCGCGTTCGCTCCCGTAACCGCACTGAGAAGAATCGACGTGCCAATCATGATCTTGCGTCGATCCCAGATATCCACCATCGCGCCGAGAATCGGTCCGAAGATCGTCACGGGAATCATGGAACAGAACGTCACGAAAGCCAGAGCGCTCTTGCTCCCGGTGATTTCGTACACGTAGGCACCCTGGGCGACCATCTGCACCTGGGAGCCGGTGAAGGAGAGAAACGCCCCGATCCAGATCAGGCGGAAATCGGGGAAAGCGAAGACGCGGAAGCCAGGCCATGCCTTGATGGCGGCGATGAATCCATTCCGGCCGGGCTCCATGAACTCCAGCTTATTCCATTCACGAACCACGGACGGCCCCTTGGGGCGAGATCAGCAGTTTTGGAGCCGCGTCACCCTGTAGAATGACGGGCAATGAAGGAAGGATGGGCTCTTGTTCTCGATCTGCTGATCGCCCTGAGCGGAGCCTTGCTGCTCGGCCTTTTCTTCGAAAGAATCCGTCTGAACGCGATCATTGGCTATTTGCTGGCTGGGGCGATCGTCGGGCCGGGCGGATTTGCTCTGGTCAGCCAGAACGACCAGGTTCTCGTGATTGCCGAGATCGGGGTGGCCTTGCTCCTCTTCACGATCGGACTCGAGTTCAGTTGGAAGAGCGTCAAGAAGCTCGGCGCGCCGGTTCTCCTTTGCGGGGTGGCGATGATTCTAGCGATCATCGGCGTGGCGATCCCGGTGGCCATTGGGTTTGGGCTCGCGTGGCAGACGGGATTCGTTCTTGGTGCGGCGTGCGCGCTGAGTTCCACCGCGATCGTGATCCGTGTTCTGCGGGCCAAAAATGACCTCGATTCTCGGCACGGCAAGACCACCCTCGGCGTCCTGTTGGTTCAAGACATCGCGGTGGTGCCGCTGGTGCTGGCCGTCACCTTCATGGGATCCGGGAGCAAGAACGTGCTCGCGGATATCTCCTGGGCGCTTGCTTCGGCGGTTCTGCTCGTTCTTGGATTGATCGTGTTTGTGAGCCAGGTGGTTCCCCGCTTGCTCCACGAGAAGATCGTGGCGAAGAATCGGGAGTTGCCGATCATCCTGGCGATTGTCACTTGCGTGGGCGCAACCTGGGCAGCGCACGAGCTCAAAATCTCACCGGCGCTCGGGGCGTTCTTCGCCGGGATGCTTCTGGCCGAAAGCAAGTTCAGCCACCAAATGCGTGCGGATGTTCTGCCCCTGCGAACCTTGTTTGTTACGCTCTTTTTCGTCTCCGTCGGGCTCCTCGCGGATGTGACCTGGATGGCGCAGAACATCGTGCTCGTGCTCGGGATGACGCTGGCGGTCATCGCGATCAAGGTCGTGGTGACTTACCTGGCCCTGCGATTCTTCATCAAAGGGATCATTGAAGTTCTGGCGGCGGCGATTGCGCTGGGGCAGATCGGAGAGTTCAGCTTTGTCATCATGAGCATCGGCAAAGATGCGGCGCTGCTCCCCGAGAACATCTTCCAACTCCTGATCTCGACCACGCTTTTGACCCTCTTTGTAGCGCCCTTCACGACCGGAAATGCCCTGCGAATCTCTCGGCAGATGGCCAAACGCATCTTCCCGGCAAGAAAGCTCGCCCGAAATGAACGCGAAATCAAGCAGACAACGCTTCGAGATCACCTGCTCATCATCGGGTACGGCGAAGCGGGCCAAGCCACGTGCTTGGCTCTGCGCGCTCTGCCCAATCCGCGGATTGTCGTTGATTTGGATCCTCGATTGGTCAGGCTCGCCGAGGAACATGGGCACCGGGGATACATTGGGGATGCCACGAGCCATGAGATTCTGGAGGCGGTAAACATCCATGACGCGGAGGCGGTTCTCGTCACGATCAGCGATCACCATCTGGCCCGACTCGTGGTGGCTCAATGCAAGTCGGTCGCGCCGGACACGCCGCTGGTGGTCCGAGCCCGTTACCATATCTATGCCGATGAGCTCGGCACCGTTGGAGCGAACGATGTTGTGGACGAAGAAATGCTCGTCGGCGAGCGGATGGGCCAACTCGTGGCAGCGCTCCAAGCCGTGCATCAGTCCGATGAGCCGGAAACGTCCGACCCCAGCATCGACTGGCAAAAGACAACTCCTTACAACTAAAGTATAAGAGAAGAATAAGAGCGAAACGCGACGTAAATGTATTGATTAATGCTGAATAACACGACGAAAACGTCGTGTTTCTTAATAGATAGAAGTCCTAGGCATTTCCCCCACCTTCTTGAACCTGCCTATTCTACACATTTTCGTTACCATTTTCTTCCTTTTTGAGGTTCCTCAGAATATTTAACGTATGGGACATATATCTCTCGCTGCCCGTCGGGAGGAAGGTCCACAGTGACTGCGGAACTTCTTGCCCGAATACAGTTCGCCTTTACGGCGGGCTTCCACTTCATCTTCCCTCCCATGTCGATTGGCCTCGGAATCATCCTGGTCATCATGGAAGGCCTCTATCTGAAGACGAAGGATCCCCTCTACCACAAGATGACCCGATTCTGGGTTCTTGTCTTTGCTCTGACCTTCTCGGTGGGCGTCGCCACGGGAATTCCCCTTGAGTTTCAGTTCGGCACCAACTGGTCAACTTACTCCCGCTATGTCGGGGACATCTTCGGAAGTGCCCTGGCAGCAGAGGGTGTGTTCGCGTTCTTCCTCGAATCCGGTTTCCTCGCGATCCTGGTGTTCGGCTGGAACAAAGTCAGTCCGAAGATGCACTTCTTCAGCACGTGCATGGTCTCGCTTGGTTCGATGTTCAGCGCGATCTGGATTATTGTTGCCAATAGCTGGCAGCAAACTCCGGCCGGCTACCGAATCGAAACGCTCGCCGACGGCACCACCCGAGCCAGAATCACTGATTTCTGGGCCATGGTGTTCAACCCTTCGACCGTTGACCGCTTGACCCACACGGTAGTGGGCGCGTTCCTCACCGGTGCGATGGTCGTCGTCTCCGTGAGCGCGTACTACATGCTCAAGAAGCGACACCTCGAGTTCGCGCGGGCTTCGATGAAGATCGGAATCACCGTGGCGATGCTCGCCTCGCTCGGACAGCTTTGGCTCGGTCACGACTCCACGATTGGCGTCGCGAAGAACCAGCCCGAGAAGTTCGCCGCGATGGAAGGCCACTTCAAGACAGGTCAACCGATTGATCTGACCCTTATGGGCACCGTGAACACAGAAACCGGCGAAGTCAACGGAATCAAGATCCCTGGTCTCGCGGGTCAGCTCCTTGGCCCCGAGGCCGCGACCCAAGTCGGCCTCAACGACATCCCGAAGGACGAGCAACCTCCTGTGGCTCCGGTCTTCCAGTCGTTCCGCCTCATGGTGGCGATTGGTGTCTTCATGATTCTGCTGACGGTGGTTGGTTTCATCCAAGCCATGCGCGGCAAGTTGGAAACAAACAACCTCCTCCTGAAAGTCATGGTGGTTTCGGTGGCCCTGCCGCACGTCGCCAACATGGCGGGATGGATGGCCGCCGAAGTCGGTCGCCAACCGTGGAGCGTTTACGGACTGCTTCGCACCAGCGAATCCCACTCCAAGGTTGTCAGTGCGGGACAAATCGCGGGCTCGCTCACGATGTTTATCCTGCTCTACGCGCTCCTTTCCTTCCTGTTCTTCTATCTGCTGGACAAGCGGATCAAGCTCGGGCCGGATGTGGACTACGAAGAGCCCGAACCGGAGTGGCTCTCCAAGGTTCCGTTCCAAGAGAAGGCCAAGTCTGAGGTGACCCAGTGATTCAATATCCCTTCGACCTCGCGACCGCGTGGTTCATCCTCATCGGAGTCCTGCTGACCGGTTACGCCATCCTCGATGGCTTCGACCTCGGCGCGGGAGCTCTCCACCTCTTCGCTAAAACCGACAAAGATCGCCGGATCATCCTGAACGCCATCGGCCCCGTCTGGGACGGGAACGAAGTCTGGCTGCTCGTGGGTGGTGGTGCGCTCTTTGCCGCCTTCCCCGACGTGTACGCGACCGCGTTCAGCGGTTTCTACACCGCGTTCATGCTCGTCCTCGCGGGCATCATCTTTCGAGCCGTCGCCATCGAATTCCGCAGTAAAGAGAATTCGGCCAAGTGGCGAAAGTTCTGGGATTATGCCTTTGCAATCGCCAGCATTCTGCTCCCGATTCTGATGGGTGTTGCTCTAGGCAACCTCATCCTCGGTGTGCCGATTGATGCGAACAAGGAGTACGCCGGATCGTTCTGGACGCTCCTGTCGCATCCTCTCCCGATCCTGCTGGGAGTGACCACGCTCACCATGTTCATGCTCCACGGAGGCATCTACTTGGTGCTGAAAACGGAAGGTGAACTGCAAGAGCAGATGAAGGGTCTGGTGAAGAAGGTGATGTGGGGCTACTTCGTGAGCTTTGCGCTCGTGACCGTCGCCACGTTCATCTGGGCACCCCACATGGCGAAGAAGCTCCAAGAGATGCCGATCCTGTTCGTCCTTCCGGTGCTGAACATCCTGGCTCTGGCCAACGTGCCGCGCGAGATGCACTTCAAGCGTGAGTTCCTGGCCTTCCTGAGTTCCTGCTTCAGCATCGTGGCGAACCTGGCCCTCTTCGGCATCGGCATGTTCCCGAACATGCTGCCCGCAAGCAACGACCCCGCGAACAGTCTGACGATCATGAATACGGCGGCAAGCCAAGCCAGCCTGACCGTCATGATGACGATCGCGATCATCGGTGTTCCGTTCGTCCTGGCCTACACAGCAGCCATCTATTGGGTGTTCCGAGGCAAGGTCGATACTACGCACCTCCACTACTGAGGCACGGTCTGCCAGGTCGCCGAGTTCTTCGGACGATCTGACGGGCAGTCAACGGCCGGGCTCCGGGGTTCTCCTCGGCAAGCCCGGCTCGCCTCTTTTTTGCAGGCTTTTTTGTAAAAGGGCCGCCACGGCCAAGCATGATTCGCCGTAAACTTCACTAGATCAAGATGGAGCCCCTCGACCTCATCCCGACCAAGCGACGCAAGCGCCGCCGATGGCCTTGGGTTGTCGCGCTGCTTGTGCCGATCCTGGGGTACGCGGGGTATCTGGGATATCAGGAGTACGAGGTCTATCACCGTCCTTTGCTCCTTACTGAGGTTCCGAAGGATGTTCTGGTCAAGCAGCCGGAGATCGCATACGCGGTCAAGCAGTACCAATTCAAAGGCAACGAGTATATTTGGGGTGCAAACGACTGCTCCGTGTTCGTGATGGACTACCTGAAAGGGTGCGCCAAGCCGGTCTGGATGAGACTCACGACGAAGGAACTTTTCAACGACGCCACCATGGCGCAGCTCGGATTCAAGGAGGGTGATCGGAAGGATCCCAAGCCGGGCGACATCATTGTCTACCGGTACAAGAAAGACAACGGTCAGTGGCGGGGACACACGGGCATCGTGGTGAAGCACGAGGGTCGGCACTGGGTGGTGCACAACTCCATCAATCACGATGGCGTGGTCGTGTACGGCTACAACAAGTTCGTGTTCGGCGCAGACCGGATCACGGGTCGCCGATCTCTGGTGAAGTTCTTCCGTCGGAACGATTTCAAATCGTGGGAGAAAACCTACGCCAAGCGCGAAAAGGCTCTGATCGAGAAAAAGGAACGAAAGGCTTCGGGCTAGAACGACGTTTGTTCCGTCAATCAGCCCGCTTGTTGAGCCACCAGCTGCTCGAGTCGGAGCGACTGGGCTTCCCAATCTGACATCGCGGTCTCCAGCGAGGCCTTCGCTTCCTGATAGCTCAAGCTCAGGGCATGGATGTCTGCCCCAGCGGGGGGTGCTGCGAGAGTGGACTCCAGGGTCGAAATGGCTTCTTCTCGTGCGAAGACCGTCTCCTCGCACGTCTCGACGACCTTGCGCATCCGGGCGATCTCCTTGCTGAGCTCGCGTGGTGTCAGAGTCGGCTCGACGGATTCAGCCGTTTTGGTTTGGCTCTTGGACTTTCCGCTCTCGGCAAATCCCGGTTTACTTCCCCGCTCCCGGTACTCCTGATACCCTCCGCTGAACAAGATCGCCCCGGTTCGCCGGACATCCAGGATGCTGGATGTGACTTGACCCAGCAGCCAGCGGTCGTGGGAGATGAGGATAAGCGTTCCCTTGTAGTCGTTCAGAACGTTGGCCAGAGCCTCCCGAGAATCCATGTCGAGGTGGTTCGTCGGCTCGTCGAGCACGAGGAGATTGGGATTCGCGTAGGTGAGGCCGGCGAGAACGAGCTTGTTCTTCTCGCCGCCACTCAGCGTGCGGATTGGTCGGAAGACGTCGTCTCCCTCGAACAGAAACCGCCCGAGAAGATCGCGCGCGGGGCCGGCATCCATCCCGTACTCCCACACGAGATAGTCGAGCGGGGTGGAATCCAGATCAAGCTGAGTGGCATCTTGGGTGAAGTAACCCAGCTCCACATTCGATCCAACCCGGGAGTGTCCTCCAACGGCGGGATGCTTCCCCAGCACGGTTTTGATGAGAGTCGATTTGCCCGCGCCATTCTCGCCAATCACGCCCCAACGATCTTGGTACTGAACAATCCAATCGAGCCCGTGGATGAGCGTTTCGTCCGAGAAACCAACGTCCAGCTTCTTGGTTTCCAGCACCAGGTCGCCGGAGCGCTTGGTTTGCTGGAATCCGGCCGCCATGCCGCGATCGTGCTTGGGTGCGTCGATTTTGGTCTCAATCAGGCGCTCCATCTGCTTGCGCCGACCGCGAGCCTGTGCCGTGCGCTGAGTGTTGATGAATCGCCGGACATACTCGTCCATCTTTGCGATTTGGGCCTCTTGCTTGGCGGCGAGCATCGCCTGCTCCGCCTCATATTCCGCCCTGAGCTGGAGGAACTTGGCGTAGCCCGCGGGGTAGTTGCGGACGCTGTGCCCCTTCAGTTCCAGAACGCGCTGCGCCGTTGCCTCCAGAAAAGCTCGGTCGTGGCTGACCAGGAGGACGGCTCCGTGGTAGTTCTTGATCCACCCTTCCAGCCATTCGGTGGCTTGGAGATCAAGGTGGTTGGTGGGCTCGTCGAGGATCAGGAGCTCGGGTTCTTCGAGCAGGATTCGGGCGATGGCAAGTCGGGTTTTTTCGCCGCCACTCAGGCTCTCGGTGGGCTTAGAAAACTCGTCTTCGGTAAACCCCATCCGCAGGAGCACGGTCTGAACATCACGCTCCGCACTATAGCCGTCTTGATCGTTGAAGTGTTGGCTGAGGAGCGAGTATTCGTCGAGATCCTCGGGGGTGGGGCTGTGCTCGAGCGTGGCTTCGAGTTCGGTGAGCCGCTGCTTGAGCTCGAGCAAATGCGCGAGCCCTGACTGCGCCTCTTCCAGCACGGTTCGCCCCTGGGTGACGGGTGCTTCCTGCTTCAGATAGCCAATCGACGCACCCCGTGCGACCTGGATCGAGCCTTTGTCCGGATCCATCCGCCCGGTGATCATCTTGAGGAGGGTGGTTTTGCCCGTGCCGTTGCGCCCGACCAGAGCGACCTTCTCGCGAGCATCAATGCGAAAGCTCACGCCGTCGAGCACGTACTCGATGCCGAATTGCTTGGTCACGCCGTTGACGCTGAGGATCACGGCGATAAAGGTATCCCACGCGGAGACTAGCCGTTAGCCGAAAGGCGCAGAAGCCGCTCCAGGGCGCGCTCTTGGTGCTGCTTCTGCTGCGGCTGAACCAGACCCTGCGGGTGGTAAAGCCAGTCAGAAACCGGCACCCCCACCGCGAGCAAATCGTCGTACAGGCTTCGACCATACGCGACAATGATCGGCTTGGCGAGGTCTTCGTAGTGGCTCATCCCGATGGTTTGCCATCGAATTTTGATGAGCTCTCGATCGTTGCGGTCGCCGTGAAGGGTGGAATCGATCAGCCAGATCCCTCGCTCGTGGAGCCCGAGAAGGATGCGAGCCTTGGATTCGAGTCGATCCAGCAATGAGGCCTGGGCGTCGTACTCGGGTCGCTCAGCGAGCTTGGCCAGCACATTCCAGAAAGCGATGCTCGCTCCGCCGGGATCGCTCGGAGTGCCGTTAACGATGTCCGGTTCGCCGTAGCCCAGACAATAGGGGGCGCGGACGAAGCTGTCTGGCGATTTGTGGCCTTCGCATGTAAGCCATTGAGTCTTGACTCGCACAAGCAGCTCCGGGGGAGTCGTGCGCTCGCGCAAGGAAGTAAAGAGCACTGTCCTGACCTGATGCGGCTTCCAAAACCAACGATAGGTTTCGGCGGAGAGAGCAACATCAATCGATTCCTCGTCGGTGAGGCCGTTGCGTTGCATCCATTCTTGCCCGAGAAGATACGCCCGACCGATTCGGGTGATCATCTCTTGAGGCATCAGTGCCATATCGTTAGTTTGGGCGATTGATCCTGAATCTCCAAGTTTGGCCTAGGCCAAGGGGCCACGATATCTCGGTAGGTAACCTCAACCCTGTGACTCGCCGGAAGATTAATTGGCCCCATCCGGCGTTGATGTTTGTCGTGATCGTGTGGGGTCTCAACTTCGTGGCGATCAAGTATGCGTTCCAGGAGTGGGATGTCAAGGCGATCGCCACCCTTCGCTATCTCTTGATGCTGCCCCTGATGTTCTGGATGGCCGCGGTGCTCAAGCAGACGGTCAAGCTGAGCAAGGGCGAGCATCTCAAGCACTATCTGGCTGGCTTCATGTCGAGCGGCCTTTACATGGTGTTTTTCCTCGAAGGGATGGATCGCGTGGGAGCGGCCCAAGGTGCGGTCTGCCTGGCGACGGCACCGTTGTGGGTGAGCCTCTTTGCCGTTGTCACGAAGATCGAGAAGTTTCGCTGGACGCTGGTGTTCGGAGGATTGCTCTCCTACTTAGGCGTTGCCACTGTGATCCTGGCGGGAACGGGAGAGAGGCATTGGACGCCGCTTGGCCTGGCGCTCGTGTTGATCTCAGCGATGATTTGGGCATGGTCGATTATCATGATGCGTCCCCTGCTCATCGACCGCCCCGCGCTGGGAGTCTTCACCGCCACTTTCCCGGGCGCGGCGATCATCATGGTTCCCTACGGGGTCATCCCGATGATCCAAACCGATTTCACTGCCATCACCTGGATCGGCTGGAGTGCTCTGGCCTATCTCGTGGTTCTCGCGGGTGCGGGAGCGTTCGCGTCGTACTACATCGGAATCAAGGCCGTGGGGCCGCAGCAAGCCTCGATGACTCAGTACTTTGTCCCGATTGTCGCCGCGCTGGGAGCCTGGGGCCTCCGAGGGGAGCCGATGAATCTCATTCAAGGGCTGGGGGTTTTTGGAGTTCTGCTGGGAGTGTGGTGGGCAAAGCAGGGCGCTCTCCCACCGAACCCCGATCCTGAAGTTGCGACGTAAGACCAAGCACGCAAGCCCTCAGATCGGATAGGATCAGGTCATGCACGTTGGCATTGTTGGCACGGGCGGCATGGGCAATGTCCATGCCCGACACTACAAGAACATCCCAGGGGTCGAAGGGATCTATGCCTTCGATCGCGATGCCGACAAGCTCAACGCATTCTGCAAGCATCACGGCGCCAAACCAGCAGATTCCGCGGAGCATCTGCTCTCGCTCGTGGGCTCGGTGGACATTTGCTTGCCGACTCACTTGCACCAGGAATTCGTTCTGCAAGCACTGGCCTCGGGGGTTCCGACGCTTGTCGAAAAGCCAATGGCCCGCACGGTCGAGGATTGCCGCGCGATGATGGCAGCCGCTGACAAGGCGGGGGTTCAGCTGGGCGTGGCCCATGTCGTGCGCTTCTTTCCTGAGCACGAACTGGCGCACAAACTCGTGAAGGAGGGCAAAGTTGGCACTCCCGGAGCGGTTCGCATGCGTCGAGGGGGCCGCGCACCGGTGGGATCGGATGCCTGGTTCCAGGATGCCGCTCTCTCGGGAGGAGTGATCCTCGACCTCGCGATCCATGAGTTCGACTGGCTGCGCTGGACGCTCGGCGAATGCACTCAGGTCTATGCTCGATCCGTGCGCCTCGGGAAAACGGTGGATGCCGGACCGTACACCGGCGACTACGCTCTGTGTACTCTGAGTTTTGAGTCCGGAGCAGTCGCGCATGTCGAGGCAACCTGGATGGATCCCAGCGGATTCCGCGCGACGATCGAGGTGAGCGGCTCAGAGGGGATTCTTGAATTTGACTCCCGGCAGAACCCTGTGCTGCGCACTCATACCGACTCGGGAAGCCGCAACGAATCCCAGATGGCGAGCACCGACGACCCCTACTACAAGCAACTGAGCGGCTTCGTGCGGGCCATTCAGAACGGCACACCGGTTCCTGTGGATGGTCGAGAGGGGTTGAAGGCGGTTGGGATCGCCGAAGCAGCAATCGAAAGTGCGCAAACGGGCAAACCAGTGGTTCCCGTCTACGCCTGAGCTGCCTTTGGTTTCAACGCAAGCTAATTCGCCTCCGATTCGATTTTATTTGAATCGGAGGCGAAAATCTGTTGAGGTCAGCGTCCTAACTTTCCGGGACGCAGCTCGGGCACGCGCCGGATCCGTCGCAACTGGGGCCGCTGGCGGCTGCCGGTGCCGAGGTTTTGGAGGCATCGTTCACGTAGAATCCTGAGCCTTTGAACATCACGGCGGTGGGTTGCATGATCCGCTTAACCCTTCCATCGCCGCAGCCGCAATCGGTCAAAGGATCCTCGGTGATGCGTTGATCAACTTCAAAAACTTTGCTGCAAGTATCGCATTCGTAGACGTAAGTCGGCATCGCTTTTCCGTACCATTGTGGGCCAGATCCCGGAGAACCTCAGCCCAAGTTGAGGCTCATTCTAACCCATACGAGATCGCGGTTTCATCCGTCCCAAAGCCTCTTTCGGGAACCGAATGGGGAGGTTCAAACCTCACAGATCCTGCGAAGTCTCAGACTAGAAAATTGAAGAAATTGCAACAATTTCTCGCATTTCTACTGAACATCAGCCAGGAATGACCCGTTAATTGAGGCATAATGCTCCGAGTTATGAACCGATGGCTTGCCTGTCTGGTCCCATGGATGGCGATGACAGTGGCCTGGGCCGCAGGGTTTGAACCTGCAACCGTCCAGTTCGCTTATCAACCCGCCGCCACGTCGGACGCCTTTAAGCGCGGTGACGAAGCATTTGTCACCACGAAACTCGCCCGTACCTGGGGATGGAACATCTCGGCGCGCGGCTCCGAGCTTGAGATCGCTGCCGAAGGACGATTGTTCCGCGTCGCCGCCGTCCAACACCAGGGTCAGAACCTGATCAACCTGAGCGAGTCGGCCCGATTCCTCGGGACGACGGCAGACTGGGAAGGCAACGTTTTCCGAGCCCTGGCGCGCATCCGGAGCATCAGTCTCACCGAGCAAGGGTTGGAAGTCGATTCCACCGTGCGCGTGAAGGCGAAGGCGTTTCGCGTTACTGGCCCCGATCGATTGGTTTTCGACTTTGCCGGAGCAAAGCTCGACACCCCGGAAGCTCCGACTCTTCCCACATGGTGGCGCGTTCGCCAATTCAGCGTGGACACCGCTCGCATCGTGATCGAGCACCCCGCTGTCGTGGCCGCGACGAACAAAGATTTTGATCCCTCAAGGTCGTTCCGCATCACGATCCCTGATCTGGTTCGACAGGATCCCGGCACGATCACTCAGGCGATTGCGCCAGCTTCCACCACCCCGCCGGAAGTTGTTCTCAGTTCGCCCAAGATCACTCAGAACACCGATTCGGGAACCATTCTCTCCGTTCCGACGACAGCGCGGCTTGCGATTCCCCCCGCGGTTCGCTACCTCTCGCCGACCGAGGTTCAGGTTTCGATCCCGAAAGCCGAGTTCGCGAAAGATGCGAGCAATCAGTTTGGCGGCTCCCCGTGGATCAAAGAACTGACGCTGAGCGGAGACGGCACCAATGCAATCATCGCGATTGAACTCAATCGCCCGATGGCCTTTACCGTCACGAATCAGGCGAACCAGTTTCAGGTTCGATTCTTCCGACCCGGTGGCTCGGCGAGCCTGATGGGCAAGGTAATTGTCATCGATCCAGGGCACGGCGGACGCGACCCCGGTGCCCGTTACGGCACGGTGAACGAGAAAGGTCTTGTTCTCCCAATCGGACTCGCGCTCGCCAAACTTCTGGAGCAAGAGGGTGCCTCGGTGATCATGACCCGCACCGTTGACACCTACCCAAGTCTGGGGGATCGAGGCAAGTTGGCGAACGATAGCGATGCCGATCTCTTCCTGAGCTTGCACATCAATTCGCTCAACGTGGAGAACGGTCGATCCGGAACGATCACGTTCCATCACAAGCAGGAACCGGTGGGGCGTTTACTCGCCGAGTGCATCCAGGACGAGATTGCCAAGGTCAGCGGAATCCCGGATCTCGGGGCCTGGAGCGATCAACGCATCTATCAGAGCGGTTTCAAAGTACTGAGAGATAGCAAGATGCCGGGCGTTCTCATCGAGTTTGGGTTCATCAACCACAAGCACGATCGAGCTGTGATGACAAGCAAAGACTTCACTGACAAGATGGCCAAGGCAGTCTTGCGCGGAATCCAAGTATTCTTTGGGGAACAGCACTGATGGGTAAGAAGCAAAACAACAAGACCACACTGGCCGTTGTCGCGATCGCGGCAGGGGCGGCAGCTCTGGCGGGCACCGGTTACTTTGTCGCAAACCCGATGACGGCGAAGCCCGAACCAAAGCAAGAGCAAGCTGCTCAAAAGCAAGATGTTCCCATCAAGGTCGATGTCCGACCCGACGATCCGCAGAAGATCACCTCCCTGGAGCCCAAGCTGGATGGAGACGATGTCAAGTTTGTGAAGTCGGACGACACCGCTCCTGCCGGCGAGGATCCGAAGCTCTTTGCGGTTAACAAGTACCTCGACACGCTCAGCATCGTGCCAAAGGACGCCAAACTCCTGAGCTACAACATCGAGGACAAGGTTGTCACGCTGAACTTCAATCAGGCGATCATGGCGGGCTATGGCACCAGCGACGAGATGGTCCTTGTCAACGGCGTCCTCACCCTCATGGGCACCTTCAAGGATGTCGATGCGGTTCGGTTCCAGGTGGAAGGCGAGAGTGTCGACACCTTCGGCAGCGCGGATCTCTCGATGCCGCTGAAGGTTCTGCGATAAATTCAGCTTCGCCGGAATAATAAAAGACCCCTCCGCCTGCTGGCTGGAGGGGTTTTTGTTTACGCGGTGGCCCTATTGAGGCCAACTCGAACGATTGGGATCATACGTCGGTGCCGCCGGAGGTGGAGCAATCGGTGGTGGCGCGATTCCAGCGATCGCATCGAGTGCTCCGGCCTTCGTGAGAGGGGCCTTGGAGCCTGAACTTGCGCTCCGCCAGAGCCACTCAATCGGGCCCATGGCGAACTTCTTCGTCCAAAGTGCAGCAAGAAGGATGAGGAGCACCCACACCCCGAACACAACCCCGTAGTGCTGAGCGTAGGTCAGCTTTCCGAACAACCCGCCGCCCCAACTGTAGAAAATGGCGCAGCAAAGCAGGCTGGTGGAAAGATAGACCGTCAATGCGACCTTGCCCACCATCGCAAACATCGACGTGACCGGCCTCAGCCATCCTTTCTCCACTATGATCGCAATCCAGATCACGTAACCGATGGCGAGCGGCACATTCAGGCCGTTTTCGATCAAATCGGAATATGCGAGGTCGGTGTTCAGAGCAATCGGGATATTCAGAAGGTTAATCACCAATCCACCGATTCCGATGAGGGAGAGGGTTCGGGTCAGGTCAGGATTCTTGCTCGGTGCGGCCAGGACACCCGTCCGCCCGACGATCATGCCGAACAGGAACATCGAACCGATGTGAGGGAGCATGAACGGGAGCTGGAACAGCATCAGAATCGTGAACCAACCTCGGTACTGCAACTGCTCCAGATAGCTTCCCGTGGCGAAGATTCTCGTCTCGTTGGCGGGCAGGAAGTAGTCGAAGAGATCCAGGCCCCCCGTACGGTCGGTACCCGCCCCGGCCATCTGTCCGAGCCCGACGATCAGGGCGACAAACATCAGTCCCATGGCGATCCAGAACAACACCTTGTTGTTGAACTTCACCAGCCACATCGCCACTAGCGCGGTGACGCCGTACAGGAGAAGGATGTCGCCATACCACACAAACAGCCCGTGAATGAACCCGAGAAGGATTAGCAAAAACGTCCGTTTGAGATAGCTTCCCGGCCACTTTTGACCAGCGGCGTGCGTGCGCTTGTTGAACTGGAGCATCATGCCGACGCCGAAGAGAAACGCGAGCATTCCCCGAAACTTCCCTGAGACGAACGCCTCCCGAATGGCCTCGGCGAGGAGTTCTCCGCTTGGCAACTCCGGATACCCAAAGAAGGCATAGCCGATCTCGGGCCGGGAGAACGCCCAGATGTTCGCCAGCAGGATCATCAGAATGGCAAAGCCACGCATCACGTCAAGGCTCTGGATTCGGTTTTGAAGAGTGGGCGTCACGGCAGCCATAGGGGTTCGTGCTCTTCTACCCAATCTGCATAGTTTTCGGTTGCATGCATGCCGCAGATCACCTGAATCAGTCCTGAAACGCCCCAGAACACGCCACCGAAGTCGGCCCCGGGCGGTATGGTGAGAGGCGCGTTCGCGCTTTCCCCCATGTCGTTCCTGAGCAAAGGTGTGCTTCGGCACCGCGACTTTCGGAGATTGTTCTTCGGTCAGATCATTTCGCAGTTTGGCGATTCGGTCTATATGCTCGTGCTTCTGTTCATCGCCAACAAGGTCACCAAAGATCCGATGGCGGTCGGACTTGTTGGGGTGATGCAGGCGCTCCCGTTCGTCTTTTTCAGCCCCTTCGCAGGCGTCGCCGCCGACCGATTGGATCGCAAGAAGCTGATGTTGTTCAGCGATTCAGCGAGTGCCGTGATCACGTTTGGACTTGCATTCTACGCATTCGTCGAGCCGAAGCCGTCGGTCGCGGTTCTGGCCGCGTGCGCCTTTCTTCTGAGCACGGTCAACACGTTCTTCATGCCAGCACGAACGGCGGCGATCCCCCGCTTGGTTCCGCCCGAGGATCTGATGGAAGCGAATGGCCTTGCCGTCGCGACTCAACAGTTCGTGGCCATGGCGGGACTAGGGGTTTCAGCGTTTGTTTTGGGAGCGGTCTACCGACTCAATCCCGACTACTTCTTCTTTTGGGCGGTGTTCATCAACGCGATCACCTTCGCCGTTTCCGCCCTCTTCCTCACCGGACTGCCCGAAATCAAGGCCACGCGAGAGCCTTCTGTCGAAAGCGATGCTCCTCCGCAATCTTGGCGCGACAACATCCGGGCGGTGATCCGCACGATGAACGGTGATCTGCGCGAAGGTCTGCGGGTGATGCGCCAAGATCCCGTGATTGCCGTCGCCCTCCCGATCAACGTCCTCGGAACCCTGGCGATCTCCGGGTTCATGGTGGTTTACGTGGCGCTGAACGATGCCTGGTATGGCGGAAACTTCGATACCCTCGCCCTCATCGAGTTCAGCTTTGTCGCGGCGATGATGGTGTTCTCGGTCGTGGTCGCGAAGCTGAAGCTGGCGCGCGTCGGACTCTTGTTTGCCGGGATCAACATCGCTCTCGGAGTCCTGGTCGCCCTGATGGCGATCAGCAAGCCTTATCCGCTCTTCCTGATCGTCAACCTGCTTTGCGGAGTGGTGCTTCCCTTCCTCATCATCCCGATCAACACCTACATGCAAACCGCTGTCCCCGACGAAGTGCGCGGTCGGGTCTCAAGTACCTGGGGCATGGTGTCGATGGCGATGCAGCCGCTGGGGATCGGGCTCGTCGGCCCAGCACTTGGGCTGATCGGCATCGAGGGAACTCTCGTGGCGATGGGCGTGGGCCTGGTGCTCGCGGGAGGCTACGGGTTCCTGAAGCCAGCCTTCATCCGCGCAACCTTGCCGAGCTCTGCCACCAACACTTAGGCCGCATAGATTCCGGTTTGACGGCTAACCTCGCGCAGAACGAAGGCAAAGTCCTCAAATCCATCGCTGAGGGTTTGGAAGGTCGGGGCTTCCTGATCAAACGGCGCGAAGCTGAATGTGCTCACCAAGTGGTAGCTTTCTTTGCCTTGGCGCGTGTAGTCGCAGACCAGATCGAAGCCAGACTGGAGCTTGACTTTGCGCAAGAAATCGGGATAGACACCGCTCCAGAAGAGGATGAAATCGCCAATGTGCTTGTGGACTTCCCTCTCTCTGGCAAATGAGTCTGCGTGAAGCCGCACGTCACCCTCCGCGACCATTTCGATGATCGACTCCACCTGGTGCCCGCTCGCGTTCTTCACCGCGAAAACGCGCTCCATGCGAACAAACGCGACCAGGAGATCGACGAGATACTGCTCCGCCGACGTTGAAATCTCACCCAGATGCTTCACGGTTTGCTCGTGAACCACCTCATGAAACATCTGGTTGAGAGGATGAAGGGGCCTCTTCTCCATGATTGTTTTCCTAGACGCATTCGGACAGCGAACTGTTTCGCCCGAATTGGAGTGATCTTCGGCACGATGTCCCGTCGTTTTGAGTGAAGAGGCAGATAAAACCCGCGAAATTGCCGGTGTCAGAGAACCCGGCCGAGGGGAGAAATCGTGGAACGCGGGCACCTCTGGGCCGCGAAATGCGTCCTAAAGGTGACGGCACGCCATGAATCCGCAGGATCCCTACGCAAGCGAATCAAAGAAGGCCAAGACGATGCTCTGGGTTGGTCTTGGGGCCCTTGTCGTTGTGCTCGCCATTGGCGGCGGCATGGCCGCGCTGGGGCTCCTCACACCAAAGGGTCAAGGCGTCACGGCTCAGGTTGTGCAGAGCACCCCCGCGCTCCCTGCCGTCCCCACACAGCCCGAACCATCACTCCCTCTGCCGATCGAGGAAGCCAAAGGGATGCCGAAGGATGTTCTCGACTGGCTGGAGCATCTGCGCCGAATTGAGGAAAAGAAGAAGGGGTTGGTGGCCCAACAAATGGGAGAATTCGCCGCGATTCAAACCAAAATGCAGGCCTTGCGCGGCGCGTCTTCGGTTGAATCCTTGATCGATCCGGAGAGCGATCCCCTCGCCGATTCGCAGAAAGAAAGTCAGAACACTGCGTCTTCCATTGAAGATCACACCCAGGATTGGCAGAATCTGCGCCGAGAGTTCATGGCCTACCCGGCACCCACGGAGTGCGTGCCCATCCAGGCGAGCTATAGCCAAGCGATCGACGAGACAGGCAACATGTTCAGCGAAATGAGTGGCTTTTTCGCTCGCATTGCAAGTGCCGATCAAGGGGATCTCCAGGGTCTGCTGGGCGAGGCGTTTGGCAAGCAGGGCAAGTCATCCTCACGTGTTGATTCTCTGCGTAAGCAGACGGATCAGCAAGTCGATGACATCTGCCGCAAGTACGACACGCGCAAGTGGTTTTCAATCCCCGGCGATCTCGGCGGCGGCGGAATGCTCGGCGGCATCCCCGGCTTCTGATTTGCCCGTCGTCGAAATCCCGTTCACGGCACACGAGATCGGTACACTGACCAGCTATGTCGCTGAAGCGAAATGCGCCAGGGATCAAGGCTCTCAAGGGCAAAGAACGGGTCGTCTGTGTCACCGCCTACGATCTGACGAGCGGGATGATCGCCGACCAATCAGGTGTCGATGTGGTTCTCGTCGGGGATTCGGTCGGAAATGTGGTTCTCGGTTACCCCACCACCGTTCCCGTGACCCTGGACGAAATGGTTCACCACGTGAAGGCAACGCGACGCGGAGTCTCGCAGGCACTCCTCGTGGCCGACCTTCCGTTCGGGAGCTATGGGGCCTCGGTGGAGCAAGCCGTCGAGAGCGCCTTTGCGCTCATGAAGGCGGGCGCCGAGGCGGTGAAACTCGAAGGCGACTATCCCGAAGAGATCCGGGCCATGATCAAGGCGGGGATCCCCGTGATGGGACACGTCGGATTTACGCCGCAATCGGTGAACAAATTCGGAGGGTTCCGCGTTCAGGGCCGCACCGAATCCGACCCGATCGTGGCGGCAGCAAAGTCGATTGACGAAGCAGGATGCTTTGCCATCGTCCTTGAGTTGATTCCTGCGCCGTTGGCCTCCAAGATCACGCAAGCCGTGGGATGTCCGACGATCGGGATCGGAGCGGGCATGGATTGCGATGGCGAGATCCAGGTTTTTCACGACATCATGGGTCTGAGCCCCAAGCTGCACAAGCACACCAAGAAGTTCGGCGACGCCGGACGCGTGATGCGCCGAGGCATGAAGCAGTATGTTCAAGCGGTTAAGGATCGCACCTTCCCTACTTCCGAGAACAGCTTTTGAAAATCGTTCATTCCATCAGCGAGTGCCGGGAGGCGCGCTTGGACTACCCTCGCCTCGGATTTGTGCCGACGATGGGAGCCTTCCATGAGGGCCACTTGTCCCTGATGAAGAAAGCCAAAGCAGAGTGCGGATTTTGCGCGGTCTCGCTCTTCGTGAACCCCTTGCAGTTTGCTCCGACCGAGGACTTGGCGAAATATCCGCGTCAACACGAGCAAGATTTTGAGATGGCGCGGTCAGTCGGTGTTGATCTGATGTTTGTGCCAGATCACGCGGAACTGACACAAAACATACAGACAAATGTCATCGTTTCTGGTGTTTCTGATCTTTACGAAGGCCAACGAAGACCAGGACATTTTGAAGGCGTCGCCACGATCGTCGCGAAGCTGTTTGGCATTGTTCAACCTGATATTGCTCTCTTTGGGCTCAAGGATTTACAACAGTGCGCAGTGATCCGCCAGATGGTTGCCGATTTGAATATGCCTCTGCGCCTGATTTTTGAAGAAACGGTACGCGAAGAAAGCGGCCTGGCGATGTCCAGTAGAAATCAGTATTTCACTCCCGAGCAGAAGTCGGAGGCCGCCGAATTGTTCCGCAGTCTCACGAAGGCTGCTCGCACTCTTTCCACGCTGAATCCAGGTTCAAATGATGCGGTAAGAATCACCCTGGATGAGACAACTGATTCGCTAAGATCTAAGGGCTTCGGAGTCGAGTATTTGGATGCTGTTGACCCAAAAACCATGCATCCTGCCACGCATATTGAGCAGGACTCCAGGCTCGTCGTCGCCGCCAAATTCCGTACCGTGAGACTTATCGATAACATTCCTGTATTCGACAAGCCGTGAATAGGTCCTTGATTTATCGCGCAACAGTTGGTCAAGATACTGACTAGGAAGACCTGGGAGAAACTCTCTTCCAAAGGATAGTACGAGAAAATGGCTCGCTCTCTTGACAAGATTAAATTTGGTCTGAAGCTCCGCACCGAAGCAAAAGAAGGTGCACTGAGTCTCAAAATTGGTACGCGCAAAGTTGTGCTGCCCTACGAAGTCCGATTGGTTCAATCCGATCAATTCATCTTTGTTCACATTCCTCCCGCAGCAGAAATCCTCAAGTTTGTGGATGGTGGCGTGGAAGTTGTGACCAACGACGCCGAAGGCGAAGCTGCGGTTGCCACCTTCAAGCGAGGCCGCAAGAAGGCCAAGGCGGGCGGTCGCAAGAGCGTTGAGCTCCCGGACGATGTGGCCGCTGCTCTGGCCAAGATCCCGGCTGGCTACAAGCTCTCCTACGGCACCGACGGTCAACCCCGACTCGTCAAAACCCGCAAGCGCCGCAAGTAAGAGCGACCACGCAATCGAGCAATCGGAGAAGGGTGGTCTCAGGCCAGTCCCCTTCTCCGATTCGCTTTTGGGTACCTTCCCTTCCTACTTGCCCGATTAGCTCAGTGGTAGAGCAACCGCCTTGTAAGCGGTAGGTCGTCAGTTCAAATCTGTCATCGGGCTCCACTCTCCGCCTTTTCGACGAGACACTTCTCGTTTCATCCGAAACCGGCACGACCGATGCCGAGTAAACTCAAACGTCTATGTCCAACGATGTGCTCCTCTCGCAAGAGGGATTTGAAAAGCTCAAACATGAGCTGGAAGAGCTGAAAGGCTCGGAGCGGGCGCGGATTGCCGAGAACATCCGCGAAGCGAAGTCACACGGTGACCTGCGCGAAAATGCGATGTACCACGAGGCCAAGCTGAATCAAACCCGCCTCGAAGCGCGCATTGCGGAACTTGAGCGCGTGCTGATGAACGCCAAAATTGTCTCCGGCCCTAAAAACGCGGGCGAGGCGCATCTCGGCTCGACGGTTCTGCTCGAAGATGTGGAATGGGGCGACAAGCTCACCATCGAACTTGTCGGCGCTTTTGAAGCGGATCCGGCAAACGACAAGATTTCCATTTCCTCCCCGCTCGGCAATGCGTTGCTCGATCAGTCAGCGGGATCGGTCGTTGAAGTGGAGGCCCCCGGTGGAACGCAAAAGTACAAGATTCTGGAAGTTAAGTAGCCTGGTTTTGCTCCTTGGTGGAGCGCTGGCAGGCTGCGATCCCTCTGGCCTGGCCTTGAATCAAGGCGAGACTGACACCCTCACGGCGAGCGACGTCAAGCTCACCTCTGCCCACTTGAGCTGCGATCTGGCGATTCTTGCCGAAGAATCGGTGATCCGCATCGGACAGAAGCATGATTCCGCCATGGTGGGCGATTTTCGGGCTCCCGCGCGCAGCGTGAAGCTCAGCGAACTCCCCCCGATGTTCGACGAGAGTTTTGGAGCGGCAGGATGGGAAACCCCGACTCGCACGGTCAGCCTCGTGACCTCCGATGGCAATGTTGTGCTCGCGCTCGACATGAATGAGGCTCTCGACGCCGCGCCGGTCAACGAGATGATTGAGAAGTACCGGGGCAACTTCGGCGTTCCGAGTTCCTCCGTGAAGACGGAGCATAGCGAATACCTGTTCTGGGAACGTCAGGGCGTGCGCCTGATGCTCTGCATCTATCGTCAAAAGGAAAAACCTGCGACTGTCACCAAGGCTCTCGGGCTCACCACGCTGATGGACCGTCTTCGCATGGATGCTGGCTCGGCCCAACGCGATTCTGCCTCCGCAGAGACACTTCTGAACCCGCGCATCGAAAACAATGCAACAGATGGCGCGCCGAGTGCGTCCGAATAAGTATCTTCGCTTTGGCGGAGAAATCAAACCAAACAGGAGGTGGTGCCTAGCACATGAGTAACAGTAAACGGAACCACCTGGGAGGTCGTGGGTTTTAGCAACCCGTGACTACGGACACGGGGTTTGTCATGAACTCCGGTCTTCCAGGTGAAAACCTGAAAAACAACACCCCGGGCCACCTCGGCTCCGGGGGTTGTTTTTGATCCCGGGTCAAATTCGAGCCGGGCCCCTCACTCAGCCATAATTCCAAGCGTGGTGATGGATGCCTCGCTTCCCGATTCGTTGCGGCTCTCCGACGAGCGCGTTCGGGAGATCGCCCAATGGGGAACCCCGATCTATGTCCTCGATGAAGCGATCATTCGGGCGAAGATCGCCCAGTACCGCGATGCCCTGGCCCTGAGCTGGAACTCCACCCGACTGGGGTACGCCAGCAAAGCCAACTCCACCTCCGCCGTCCTGAAGATTGCCGCGAGCGAGGGTTGCTGGATTGATGTGGCGAGCGAGGGAGAGTTCCGAGCCGCACTCCTCGCCGGGATTGATCCGGCTCAGTGCTACGCCCACGGGAACAACAAGTCTCGAGTCGAACTGGAATTCGCCCTCGCCCAGGGCATCGGAATGATCGTCGCGGATAGTTTTGAGGAGATTTCCTTGCTTGCGTCTTTGGGATCCAAAACACCTCTGCTCCTGCGTCTCGCCCCCGGGGTGGATCCCAAAACTCATGGCAAAATCAGCACCGGGCAAGACGATACAAAGTTCGGCTTTAACGTCAGCGATGGCTCCGGCCGACGCGCGGTCGAAGCGTGCCGGGACGCCGGTCTGAACCTGATCGGCGTGCACTGCCACGTGGGCTCGCAGCTTCTGGATCCCACCGCGCAGATCACAGGCGGCGAGGTGATTGCGCAATTTGGCCAAGAGGTCTTCCCTGCGTTTGGATTCGAGCTGCAGCTCGTGAATGTCGGGGGCGGACTCGGCGTGCGCCATTCCGGCGAGTCTCCCCTTGCGATTCAGGAGTATTGCCAGCGCGTGGCCGACGCCATTCGCGCCGTGGTGAGCGACCAGGTGATCCTGATGCACGAGCCAGGGAGATCCTTGGTCGCCGAGGCTGGGGTCACGCTGTATTCCGTGGGAAATGTCAAGGATGTGCCGAGCCGTTCTCATGGCACGCGGCGCTACGTTGCCGTGGATGGCGGCCTCGCCGACAACCCCCGGCCCGCTCTGTACGGAGCAAAGTATGAGCTTGCTCTCACGCCTTCGGAACCTCGAAAACTGGCGGAAACGCAGGCGAGCACCATCAGCGGACGGCACTGCGAAACCGACAAGCTGTTCGAAGATGTTCCTCTCCCCGGATGTGTGAGGGCGGGGGACTGGGTGCAGGTTTTCGGAACCGGCGCGTATAACAGTTCGATGGCGAGCAATTACAACCGCTACCCGCGTCCGGCAACGGTTCTGATCCGTCTGGATGGCTCAGTGAGCGAGATCCAGCGAGCAGAGACGTGGGAACAGGTTTTGGGCCGCGAGGCTCTGCCGGAGGATTTGGTCTAATGGACTTCGCTGCGATCAATGCAAATCAAATTATCGCGATCATCATCGTGATCTTCCTTGCCATCGGAATCCACGAGTACTGCCACGCAAAGTTCGCGGATCTCGCCGGAGACCCGACACCGCGCAACCAAGGCCGCGTGACCCTGAACCTCACCAATCATTTCGAACCTGTTGGCACGATGATGATGGTGCTCACCGCCCTGGTCGGATTCGGGATCGGTTGGGGCAAGCCGGTGCCCATGAACCCGGGACTCATGAAGAACCCTCGCTGGGATTACTTCACGGCGGTGCTTGCCGGGCCGGTCTCCAACTTGATTCAAGCCGCAGTCTGGGCTTTGATTTTCCGGATTGTCGCGATGACCTCGCCGACCCTGCTCATGGGCGAATCCTTCCTGTACCTTCTACTGCTGAGCGGGGTTCTGATCAACATTCGGTTGTTCTTCTTCAACTTGATTCCGATTGGCCCGCTGGACGGACAGTGGCTGCTCGGCCTGTTGATGCCAGAACCTCAACGCGTGAGATGGTTCCAGTGGCACCGCGCTTATGGGGGCGTCGTCTTACTCGTGCTCGTGATCGGAAGCCAGTTGATGGGAAGTGCCATCGGTTTCAGCCTGTTCACCCTGATCGACCTGCCTTCCTCTTTCGTTGTGAGATTCCTCCTCGGAGTCTAAATCCCTTCGAGGAACTTGAGCGCGTCGGTGGTTGCCTCGGCGACGATCATCAGGTGCTCGGCGTTCGGGTAGACCTTGAACGTCGAGTCCTTCCGATCCGCGAGAGTCGCCCCCATGCGATCCGCTGAGGCTTTGAGCATCGCGATCTCCTTCGCCCCCACCGCGAGGAACGTCGGAATCTCCGGCACCGAACCCTGCCCGGCTGGGGCGAACATGATGAGGCCATCAAGCTTCTGTGCCCGGGCGGCGTTGAGCGCCAGTCCGCCGCCCATGCTGTGACCCGCCACCACGAGCTTCTCGATCTCCACTTTCCGATCGCTGACCAGCCACTCCAGACAATCGCGCACCGCGCTGGGGGTCGCCCGGGGGCTCAAAACCACCCAGCCACGATCCGCCGCGCCTTGGACAAATCGACCCGCTCCGTATCCTTCCGGAAACATGTTCTCGGATCCTCCCGCGCCGTGCAGGGCGATGAGCACCTTCACTTTGCCTGAAATCAGCTTCTTGGTGTTGATACGGAAGATCGTCGTGTTCTTTTCGCTCGCATACCACGGGGCGGGGTCGCCAGGCTTGGCCGCTGGGCGCGAAACGAACGCCAGCAAACTCCCCAACGCCTCTCTGCCGAAGAAGAATCCCGGCTCCATCTGCGCTTTGAGAAGAGGGTCACTCAGGTTGGGATAATCCCTCTTGTCGGCATGATTCGACCAGTAAGCATTGATCGGGAAATCCTTGCCTTCGATCGTCACGAATGCCTGGCCAAAGGCTCCTGGTTTGCTGGCCTTCCGCTCGATTGTCTGAACCTCCTGACCATATGAACCACCTGCGCTGAATCGAACCTGCTGCCCTTCAAACGTCACGACCAGATCGTCACGCCACGGCTCGCCGTAAAGGCGATAAGCCTCGAGATACACCTTCTGCCCAGGAGCGAAGATAGTGGGGAAGACTCGGAAGCCAAATCGATCCCATTCCGACTTCTTCTGTCCGGTGAGCGAGGTGTGGGCCGCATCCAAGTGTCCGGACACTTCCCCAAAAATCCCCGAGAAGAATCCCATCACCGAGTTGTTGATATGGGGAATCGCGGCTTGCTTTTCCGCATCGCTTGCCTTGAGCCACGCCTCCTCAACCCTCCGAACCCGCAACGCGGCATCCAGGCGATCCGGCATCGGAAACTTCGGCTGAGCGACTTGCCCGCCCAGAACCAAAGAGAGAGAAACCAGGCACACCATCATCCGCTACACCGCCGCCTGATACAGCGCGAAAGGTACGCCGTCGGGGTCGGAAAGAGCGCACCAGGCCCCTTCGCCTTCATTTTCGACCACGGGATGAATCTCCGATGCTCCCGCCGCGAGAGCTCTCTCCCGAGCCCCCGCCAGATCATCAACCATGAAGTACGGCAGCCAGCCTCGATATCCCTCAAAACCAGGGAAATCTTGGATCAAACCGAACACGGGAATTCCATCCTGAACCGCCGTCCAATCGTCGTGATCGTCCATCTCGGTCGGCTCCATCGTCCAGTTGCAGACCTTTTGGTAGAAGTCTTTGCTCTCGCTCGCATCCCCCGAATGATGCTCGTACCAGCCGATGATTCCCGATTTTGGTGTCATGCCCCATTCTAGCCGAACCAGCGGATGCCGGTCGCTCGGGTAAAACCACAGGGCGCAGATGAATGGAATCGGAATGATCGGAATGGGCACGATGGGGTTGCCCATGGCGGGCCACCTGGCCAAGAGCCTCGCCGGTTCGGATTCATGGATGATGGTGTGGTCACGCACCCCGGGCAAGGGTGACTCGCTGCAAGAACACGGCGTCACCCTCGCCGACTCCATCGAAGAACTTGCAAACTGTGGCGTCATCGTGCTGTGCATTTCGCGCGATGAAGATGTCCGCGCGGTGCTGGCTTCCCTCCTGCCGGTGGTTCAGCCCGGAACTCTCTTCATCGACCACTCGACGACTTCTCCGGGCGCGGCGATGGAGTTTCATCAGACCTGTCAGGCGCATGACTGCGCTTTTCTCGATGCCCCCATCACCGGCGGCTCGATGGGAGCCCAGGCCGGAACCCTCACCATTTTCTGCGGCGGCACGGAGGAGAGCTACGCCAGAGCCCTTCCCGTGATGACTCCCTACGCCAAGCGCACCGCTCATGTCGGAAGGGCCGGCGCGGGGCAGATGATGAAGATGGCGAATCAAATCGCCGTCGGCGGGGCTCTGATTGGACTCTGCGAAAGCCTCGCCTTTGCCGAGAAAGCTGGACTCGACCTGGCCCTCACCCGAGAGCTTCTCAGCGGAGGCGCCGCCGGAAGCTGGGCGTTCGACAACTATGGCCCCAAGATCCTCAATCGCGACTGGACACCCGGATTCCGCGTGGATCACCAGCGTAAAGACTTTGGCTACTGCCTCGAAGCCGCCGATCAGCTCGGCATCGCGATCCCCGCAACCGCCCTCACCGATGAACTCCTGAGCGCCCTTGACCGCGTCGGGCGAAGCGGCGACACCACAGCGGCCCTGTTCGACGTTCTCTCCGGGAGAGTGCCCCAGGAATGAGCGCGGAATCTGTGGTCGATCTGAGCGGAATCGTTCAGAAATTTGGTCGCGTCACCGCGCTCGATGGCGTCGCCCTCACCGTGCGTAAGCAGACGATTCACGCTTTGGTCGGCGAGAACGGCGCGGGCAAAACAACCCTGATGAAAGTGCTTTACGGAGCACTCAAACCCACCGAAGGCAAGGTCATCGTGGAGGGTCAGGAGCGGCATTTCACCAAACCACAGGATGCTCTCGCCGCCGGAATCGGCATGGTGAGCCAGCACTACAGCATCATTGGCGAGCTCACATGCCTGGAGAATCTCATGCTCGGCGCCGAGCCAGGCTGGACGATTCCCTTCGCCAACGCCCGAACCAAAGCCACCGAACTTGCGACTCAGATGGGCTTCAGTTTTGACTGGGATGCCCTCGCCGAAGGAATCGGGCCCGCCCAGGCTCAGAAGCTAGAGATCCTGAAACTGCTCTGGCGGGGCGCGAGGATCATGATCCTCGATGAGCCCACCGCGATGCTTTCCCCAACCGATGCGGATCTGCTCTTTGCCAAGCTTCACGAGCTCGCTGATTCCGGCACCACGATCATTGTGGTCACCCACCGCCTCCCCGAGGTCATGGATCACTGCGATGACGTCACGGTGCTCCGTGGAGGCAAGCTCATCGCGAGCAAGCCGGTCAGTGAGACGAACCCTGAGGAGCTCACCGAGATGATCGTCGGCCATTCCGTCGATATCCCGGCTCCGACTCCCGCCACTCCAGGTGCGGTGATTCTCGGGGTCTCCGGACTCACGGTCAAGGGCGAGCGTGGCGACGATGCGGTCAAGAACGTAAGCTTCGAGCTTCGCGGCGGCGAACTGACCGGACTCGCTGGAGTAGATGGCAACGGTCAGCGCGAGCTGTTCCAAGCCATTCTCGGCTTGCTTCCCTTTTCCGGATCGGTGGCGCTCGATGGCGTTGACCTCACCAAGAAATCGACGAAAGATCGCCTCGTCGCAGGCATTCGACTGATTGCGGAAGATCGCCACCACGAGGCGGTGATCGAAGATTGGAGCATCGAGCTCAACGGCGTGCTCGGGCTGCATCACACCGAGCCGATTCGACGAGGGATGCTGGTCTCCGCCAACGCCCGGAAGGAAATCGGCGAAGCCGTCACCAACCGATTCCCCACCAAGTTCGACCGAGTCGGACAGCGTTTCGGCGATCTCAGCGGAGGGAATCAGCAGAAAGTCGTGACGGCGCGGGCCTTCCAGCAAAACCCCCGGCTCATCCTCGCCTTCCAACCAACACGCGGGATCGATATCCATGTCAGCGCGCTCGTGTTTCAGGCCCTCAAAGAGCAAGCCAGAGCGGGCAGCGCCGTGCTCCTCGTCAGCTTTGATATTGATGAGATTCTGGAGCACTGCGACCGGGTGCTCGTCATCAATCATGGCGAGATCAACGAGCCGCCCGAGCATCTGCGCGGGGATCGACAGGCCATCGGACGTCTGATGGTGGGGGCAGAATGAACTGGCGTTTTGCTCTCCTGGCCCTCGGCGGATTCGCCGTGGTCTATTTCGCGCTGGTCGTCTGCGGCGTGGTGCCGTTGGAATCTCTCGCGAAAATGATCCAAAGCGCGGTCGGATCTCCGGCCGGATGGCGGAACACCCTTCGGCAAGCGACTCCGCTCCTCATCCTTGGAGCAGCCGTTTTCGTGGCGCTTCGCGCAGGACTCTTTAACATCGGCGCGGATGGACAGTTTGTCATGGGGGCGATGTCGGGCACGGCGGTCGCCCTCGCGAATCCTGGCCCAGTCGGGATGGTTCTCGGCATGGTGTCTGGGGCACTTGTGGGCGCACTTTGGGCACTTCCGGCGGGCTGGATCAAGGCGTATCGAGGTGGTCACGAAGTCATCACGACGATCATGCTGAACAACATCGCCCGGGTGCTCAGCCTCTGGATGGTCACGGGGATCATGAAAGACCCGGATGAGCAAGCGGCGACGACCAAGTATCTCCCCACGGAGACCTTGCTCCCCCTGATCTACCGAGAGAAAGCCCTGCAGATTAACCTCGCCCTCCTCCTCGGGATTGCCGCCGTGATCGGGCTTTGGTTCTATCTCAAAAAGACGGTGAGCGGCTACGAACTCGAAGCCACGGGCGGGAATCCGACGGCGGCGCGCTTTGCCGGGATCGCGGTCAAGCAGGTCACTCTCAAGGCGATGTGCCTCTCCGGTGCCCTCGCGGGGTTCGCGGGAGCCCTCCAGGTTCTTGCGTACGAAGAACGGTTCTACGGCGGATTCTCTGGTGGCGTTGGTTTTGATGCGCTGGGTGTCGCCTTACTCGCAGCAGGTTCGCCGATCGCTCTGCTGCCTAGTGCGCTCCTCTTTGGCATCATCGCCCAGGGAACCACGGCTCTCAGCCTCGACGGGGTGCCCAAAGGCATGTCGGGGATCCTCCTGGGTGTGCTGATCATCGTCTTCGCCGCGTACCGCTACCGCAAGGAGGCCGCCCGTGATTGATCCGCTGGTCATTCTGTTCGGCCTGGCGAGCATTCAAGGGCTAACCCTTCTCACCAGCGCTCTCACCCTGAGCTCACCGCTCATTCTCGCCGCGCTCGGTGGGCTCTGCAGCGAGCGATCTGGCGTCGTCAACATCGGTCTGGAGGGCAAGATGCTCGGCGCGGCCTGTGCGGCAGGGATCGTCGGCCAGCTCAGCGGGAATCCGGTGCTCGCGGTGCTTGCTGGGATCGGGGTCGGAACGGCCCTCAGTCTTCTGCATGCGCTGCTCACGCAAACCTTCCGGATGGATCACATCATCAGCGGCATGGGAATCAATGCCCTGGCGGTGGGAGGAACCTCGCTGATCGCCAAAACTCTGAGCAACCAACTCAGCGGGCGCATGGCGAGCTTCCCGATCTTCATCTACTGGGTGGCCGCCTGGACGGCGGTCGTCGGGATTTGGTGGTATCTCAAGTCGACGCGGGGTGGATTGCGGCTCAATGCGGTCGGAAACGACCCGGATAAGGCTCGCCAGATGGGGGTGAACCCGGTTCACGTGCGACTCTTCGCTTTGCTCTGGACAGGAATCTTTTGCGGGCTGGGAGGAACCCTCATCGTCACCAACGCCGGGAGTTTCAGCGACGAGATGACCGCCGGCCGAGGCTACATCGCGCTTGCCGCTCTGATTCTTGGCGGATGGCGGCCTATCCCGACTCTGCTTGCTTGTCTGGCTTTTGGATTTTTCGAGGCGATCAACTTGCAGATGCAGGGCCAGTCATTCTTCGGGCAAACCATCCCGCGCGAGTTCTGGCAGTCCCTTCCCTATCTGGTCACTCTGGTCGCACTCGCGGGATTCCTTGGCAAGAACAAGCCCCCCAGCGGTCTCGGACGTCCTTAATATCAGCCTATGCTTCTCGCCGCTCTTGCCGCCATTTCCACCACCCGAAACGTGGACTTCTTCTCGAAGGTGCTTGCGACCCGCCACGCTGCGGTGACTCAGGAGCATATCGTGGCGGTGAGTGCGGTGATCACACCTCAAACCGCCGCGAAGACGCGGCACGAGATGGATGTGGTTCGTGGCAAACGAGTCCATCTTCTTGTTGACTCGGACTTCCGACCATTCGACGAGATCGCCTACTACGTCCTCGGCGACGAGCCCAAGGCCACCGTTTTTCGCTCGGATCTGGGGCAGTACATCACGCAGGAGTATCCGCAGATCACCACCTTCGCCGAAATGGTGCGGACGGCCACGCCGAGTTACGATTCCTTCCTCGGAGCGCTGCTCGATCCCAACGGGATGGCCGATTTTCTCGCCGCTTTCAAAGCCGCAGGGAAATGGACGGAAACCTCTGGAAACGGCAAGCCGATCAAGCTGAACTACATCGAAAAGCTCAACATCATGGAGCTGACGATGGATCCCAAGACGGGGAGGCTCGTCAATGCGCTCATCGCCAACGACAAGGGCAGGGTCGAGTGGAAAATCACCTATTCCCCGCTCAAAAACCGACCCGATCCGGCGAATGTCAAGGGAGCATTTGCCGTCAAGAACTTCAACGAGACTCTCGCCAAACCCAACGCGCCCATCAATCGGAACGAGGCGATGACCAAGATCTTCGACCGGCATGAGCCGGGGCAGAGCTTCGGCTACCTGGTGGATGACGAAGGCGAACGAGTGAAGATCCTTTCGACCCCCAACATCGTCGCCCAGGACGACGGGGTTCTGCTCTGGACCTACTCCAACGGGATGCTCACGATTCGGAACCTGAAGTCGAAGGCGGTCTACCGAGGCAAAGCCAGTGCGAGCCAGGTGATTGATGCGGTCGCGAACGCAGGGAGCCGGGTCGATCCGATTCTCAGGGATGTTCTCCTCGAGATCAATCCGTTCCGGGGCATGTTGGAACAAGGCGGGTCGTCGGTTGTCACCTCTCGACAAGGATCGAAGTTTGTGACCACCGCAAAAGTGGAGACCACGACCTTCCGAATCACGTCGCAAGCCGATGGGCAAGTGCTTGAAATCATGACCGTGATCAAGGATGCGACCGGGGCACTCCTGACGCAGTCCTCCAGAAAACTCACGCCGGACTCCTCGTGGAAGCCCGGCGTGGAATCAACCTCACCGGCGAAGCCGATTAACCAGCTCTTTTCGCCGGAGTAATCGGCTTCTGCAGCAGCTTGATCGCGGTCTCCAGCGGCTCATCGTGCTCGAACGTGCGGAGTTTGGCCCGGTGGGTGGGTTCGACCCCGTTGCCTTCCAGTCGCTTGCCTTTGATCGTCAGGTAGTCGGTGAGGGGGTACTGAATCCAGAAGCCTTCATCGCCCGCCAAGGGAACCACCACCGAAGCGAGCACCGCGCCCGCCGTCTGAGTGCCCACCAGCGGCGCCGACTTGATCTCACCGAGAGCAGCGGCCAGAATCTCGCTCGCCGATCCCGAACCGCCATCAATCAAAACCGCGACCGGCTGCTTCAGCAGAAGCTTCAGCCCATTGCTACTCGCCCGTGTCTTGAGAGGAGAAGCGTCGGCGATGGCTTGGAGATCGGTCGTCGGGCCATGCTTTTGCTCGTAGGCCAAAACCTGCATCTTGCCGATGAACGTTCCCATCGGCTCGGCTCGAGAATCCAGGAAGAACGAGGCCAGGTGCTGAAGGTTGGGCACTCGCCCACCCGGATTGCCACGAAGATCGAGCACCACGCTCTCTGACTTCGCCGCAACCTCGGCCATGATGTTCTCGACATTCTCTCGGCTATAGCCCATATCGAATGTCGGGACGCGCACCACAGCGGTCTTTCCTTGCCACGTCACGCTCTCGGGGATCACGGTTTTGTAATCCCGGCGGGTGACTTCTTTGGAAATCTGCTCGGTTCCTCGAACAAAAACGATCGTGGATTTCTGCCCCTTGTCGCCCTGCAGGTCAGCTACCACACGAGTCGGTTTACCGTCGCACTCGATGATCAAATCGCCCGGCTGGAGACCGGCATCCGTGGCGGGGCTGTCCGGGAAAACATCCATGACCCGAATGCCTTTCGATTCAAGGGTGATGCGAATCCCGATGCCTGATCGGCGTTGCGTGACCCTCTGCTCGCCGTAGCTCGGCGGGAAAAGCACAATATGGCTGAAGCCAAACTCTTCCATCGCGCCGTTCACCACATCGGCGAACTGACCCCGAGTCTTGGCCTTTTCGAATTCAGCCGCGCGTTTCTTGACCATTTCCGGCCACCGTGCAAAGCTGACTCCGGGCACAAAAGCATCGCGAAGGAGCACTTCTTCCAACGACTTGAGGGCCGCTTCTTTGGCATCGGCGGTCATGGCCTGCGCATCTGACGATTGCGCCGTTCCCGCACCGATCAGGGCGAGAGTGGCAACCCCGAGGGCGAGGCCCCGTTTGAGTGATGAGAGCACGTTCATGGTGAGGAATATTCTCGTGAGTATGACCTCTCTACGTCTGAACCAAGATCGCGAGTGCCATATCTTTTGTTCAGACGCGCAAATCCGGGGATTCGCCTAGTTTTCTGTAGGTCGCGCTCTATGATTTCGGCAAAATCCGCAGGGCGATCTCGAAGTAGATGATGAGCCCGGTGGCATCCACGAAGGTGGTGATAAAGGGAGCGCTCATCACCGCCGGGTCAATTTTCAGGCGCTTCGCGGCGATGGGAAGCAAGCTCCCGACGCTGGTGGCCCATAAGACGATGGCAGGGAGAGCCAGGCCGACAACCAGGCTCAGCCCCATGCCAGTGTTCCAACCGAACAAGGCGCGCGCAAAACCAATGAGTCCGAGCGAGCCTCCGACGAGGAGTGCGGTGGCAAACTCCCGGCGGATGACCCGAAGCCAGTCACCTGGCACGACTTCTCCCAGCGCAAGCGCGCGAGTGATCGTGGTGGTGACCTGCGAGCCACTGTTTCCACCCGCGCCCAGAATCAGCGGAAGGAACAGCATCATGGAAGCCGCCGTCGCGGCGGCTCCGTCCGATGGGAAATAGTGGCGCATCACTTGACCGGTGAGCGTCTCCGCGACGAACAGGGCCAGGAGCCAGGGAAAACGTCGTTTGTAGAGTTGCCACACACTCAGCGACATGTACGGCTCGGCGTCACCCGAGACAGCGCCAACCGCAAGAACGTCTTCGGTTTCCGCTTCGCGCAGGATCGCCTGGGCGTCATCGCCGGTGAAGATTCCGACCATCTTCCCGCGATCGTCCACGACGGGGAGTGCATAGAAACCGTACCGAGCCATGAGACGAGCGGCGGATTCTTCGTCTTCAGAGGCCCGAACCGTGACGACATCGCCCTTCATCAGAGCCGCGGCGGTGGTCGTCGTGGGAACTCGGAGAACCTTACGCAGACTGGTCACCCCGATCACATGCTCGTTTTCATCGAGCACGTAGAGGTCATTGACCATCTCATACTTTTCATCCGGAGCAATGCGGATATCGGCAAGGATCTCCTTGACCGTGGCCTCCGGCTTGACCCAGAAGAAGCGCTCCGTCATCAAGCGCCCAACCGATTCCTCCGGATACGCCATCAGGCGGCGGATTTCTTGCGCGTCTTCCTTCGGAATGACGTTCAGGAGCGATTCAAATCGGTCATCCCCGAGTTCCTCGCGCAAATCCATCGCGTCGTCCATTGGCAGAACGTCGAGGTACGCGGCAAGAACATCGTCAGGAAGCTCGCGGACAATCGCGCGGACCGTTTCCGTGGGGGCCTCGACCAATACGTTAGCGGCCTGGATCGGCTCCATTTCCTGGAGAATTTCTGCCGCGTGCTCGGGCTCGATGTGGACGACCTGCTCGGCAAGATCTTCAGGTCGGACTTTTTGGAGCTCTTCTTTGGCGGCCTGCGATTCGCTCGGGCGACTGAGGCGCTCTCGGAGGTGCAGAAGCTGGGCGATCTTTTCTTGCAATGAGTTCATTTATGCCCCAACCTCCGGTTGCCGAAGTGTACCGAGGCCAGGCAAGTCTGGCCCGATGCCAGGGACGGTTGCCGCAGTAAGATTCAGCCGTGATTGACCGTCTGCGAGCCGAACTCGACCGTCTGGGCGTGATTGTTCCCGGACGTCCGCTTGTCGTCGGCTACTCGGGCGGGGCGGATTCTGCGTGTCTTCTCGATCTGCTCCGCAAGCTTGAGGTTGATGTCATCGCCGCTCATCTCCACCATGGAATGCGCGCGGAGGCGGACGAAGAGCTCCTCCAATGCGAGAAGTTCTGCGAGGAACGCGGGATTCCTTTCCTGAGCGGAAAAGCCGATGTTCCGCAAATGGCTCGCGACCTTCGGGTCGGGCTGGAGGAGGCTGGGAGGTGGGCGCGGCGACAGTTCTTCCGTCAGGTCATGCATCAAGTGGAAGCCCCCTGGACGGCCCTCGCCCACACTGAAGACGACCAGATCGAGACGGTGCTCTTCCACATTGCGCGCGGCACCGGGCTGCACGGCCTGATTGGGATTCCGGGACGCGAGGACGGGATCTGCCATCCGATGCTCTCTATCAGCCGTGAGGAGACGCGTTCCTATTGTGTGGCGCACGGCCTCTGGTTCCACGATGACCCAGCGAACCAGGAGATCGAGTTTGCGCGCGTCCGTCTCCGCCACCGAGTGATCCCTGAATTTGAGTCGGTTCATCCTGGTTTCCGCCAAAGCCTCATCCGACTGAGCGAGATCGCCGCGGAGGAGGATGCCTTTCTCAACGGAATCGCCGCCAACTCGCTGGAAGGAATCGAGCAGTTGCCAAACGGGAATCTGGCCTTTTTGACCCGCGACTGCGAGGTCATTCTTTCCCGGGGAGGCCTGACTGCCCTCCCCGCTGTGGTTCAGAAACGTTGCCTGCGCTTGATCGCCCAGTACCTGGGAGCCGAGCCGAGCTTCGACCAGATCGCTCTAATTGTCAAGGCCCTGGGGGAGGACGGCTCCGGCAGCATCACATTCGAAGAAGGCGAAGTCGTGACCGAGATCTTGGGTGACACGATCCACTTGCGGCAACTGCTGGTGGATGAAGTGTTCCGCTTCCCTCTCACCGTGCCAGGGGACACTGAGAGCGACCACTTCGGATGGAAACTCACGGCTCAGAGCTGGGATCCAGGCGATTTTAGGCAGCAGCCCGGGAGTCTGGAAGTGGTCATTGACCCGGATGCCTCCGCCAAAAACCTCCACTTCCGCTCCCTGGAGCCGGGCGATCGCATGGAGCCGCTCGGGATGGAGGGCACCAAGCTTGTCAGCGATTTGCTCAATGAAGCCGGACTCACCCTGGCTGCGCGGCGAAGATTGCCGATCATTTGCGATATGGCTGGACCGATCTGGGTGCCTGGAGTCAGGATGTCGGATCGGGTCAAGGTGACAGATCGGACAAAACGCGGGCTAAAGCTCTCGTTCGGCCCGCTTCAAGACCCATCCTGGTCATAATGATAGGAACGGATAACCGCCCTCGGACGTACAAAGGGGGAGCGGAAACCCGCTTAGGTGTGCAGATTTGAAGGGCGCTCGATTATTGCTCGTTGCGGTTGGCAGTGTGTTGCTGCTGATCCTCCTTATGAATGCTCTCGGTAGCAATCCCAACTTCGTCGCGAATGCTCCGAAAAAGCTCAACGAGAGCTCATTCCGACAGGAGATCGTGGATGGTCAGATTGCAAGCCCGGTGAAGTGGGAAGGCACGGTCATCACCGGTAAGTTCAAGGACAAGAACGAAGAGTTCATTGTCGAGACCGTTGGCCCGGATACGCAACTGGGAGCCGATCTCGCGGGGTTCCTGCGAGAGAAAAACGTCCAGTACGAGACGCCCGGGCCATCGGCGGCCGCGGCGATGATGCCGATCCTCGGCTACGTTCTGTTCACCTTCCTGATGATTGGGTTCATCTGGTTCATCTTCTCCCGCCAGGCGCAAGCCAGCGGGAATCAGGCGATGAGCTTCGGCCGAAGCCGTGCTCGGCGGGCCGGGGAAAACACTCCCAAAGTCACTTTTGAAGATGTTGCGGGGATCGACGAAGCTCGGGAAGAGCTTTTCGAAGTTGTTGACTTCCTGCGCAACACGAAGAAGTATGTCGCGCTCGGAGCCAAGATTCCGAAGGGCGTGCTGCTTGTCGGCCCTCCAGGCGTTGGAAAAACTCACCTCGCCCGGGCGATCGCTGGCGAAGCGGGCGTGCCCTTCTTCCACATCTCTGGTTCGGAATTCGTCGAAATGTTCGTGGGCGTCGGTGCGGCACGGGTTCGCGATCTGTTCGAAACCGCCAAAGCCCATCGCCCCTGTCTGATCTTTGTCGACGAAATCGACGCGGTGGGTCGTCAACGCGGCACTGGTGTCGGAGGCGGCAACGACGAGCGTGAGCAGACCCTCAACCAGCTCCTCGTCGAAATGGACGGCTTCGAGACCAACTCCGGTGTCGTGGTGATCGCCGCGACCAACCGATCCGACGTTCTCGATGAGGCGCTGCTCCGTCCCGGACGCTTCGACCGCAAGATCATGGTCGACGCCCCCGACATCGACGGTCGCGAGGCAATCCTGAAGATTCACTCTAAGGGCAAGCCGCTGGCTGCCGACATTGACCTGCGCGCCCTCGCAAAGAGGAGCCCAGGCTTCACTGGTGCGGATCTGGCCAACACGCTGAACGAAGCAGCCTTGCTCGCCGCACGGCGCAATCACCCCAAGGTCGCGCAGGACGACCTTGAGGAAGCGCTGGATCGCGTCATCGCTGGCCCAGCGCGGAAGAGCCGAGTCATGGATGAAAAGGAGCGCAAGATCACCGCGTATCACGAAGCTGGTCACGCTCTCGTCGGCGAGCTTCTGGAGCACAGCGACCCGGTTCACAAAGTCACGATTCTCCCGCGAGGCATGTCGCTTGGTTCCACCTGGCAACTGCCGGAGAACGACAGCTACCACACCTCTCGGCAAGAACTGATGGACGATATCAGCGTCCTGCTCTCAGGCTTGCTCGCAGAAGAACTCGTCTTTGGCGAGCGCTGGACGGGAGCGTCGAACGACCTGGAGCGAGTCACCCGCATTGCTCGGGCGATGGTCACGAGATTCGGCATGAGCGACAAGCTCGGCACCCTGGCGATCGGTCGCAACGTCAGCAATCCGTTCCTGGGCCGCGAGATGCAAGCGGATCGAGATTACAGCGAGGACGTCGCTCGCCAAATTGACGAAGAAGTTCGCCGAATTGTGGATCACTGCAACCAGCGGGCTCGCACGATCATTGAGGAGAATCGTCCGAAGCTGGATGCGATTGCCGACGCGCTTCTCATCCACGAGACGATTGATCGCGAAGATCTCCTCGCTCTTCTGAAAGGCGAAGAACTCCGACCGCGCGAAATCGCTCCGCCGACCACGCCGAGCGAAACAAGCGAAACCTCCACGCCGCCCATCACCGGAAAACTGGAACCAGGCCCGGCGTAAAGAAATCTAAAAGCCGTGTTCGTTGCCAACACCAAACATCCCCGGGATAAGTTTGGTATGATGACGGGCACGGTTTCTTTTCTCCGATGAGCGACGATCTCTATCAAAAGGGCTTTGATGCCCGATGCGACGGCCGATACCGCGAAGCCAAGATGTATTTCGAGGCAGTTCTCGCGGCCAACCCGAATCACTCCGATGCCAAGTGGCAGTACGGTTTGGTTCTCGGCTTCGAGGGTGATTTCGATGGAAGCATCGCGACCCTGCAACAGATCGTTGATGCCAACCCCGATCACAACAATGCCCGCTACGATCTGGGCATGACCATGATGATGCTGGGTATGCAAGAGGAAGCCTGCGCGCAGTTCCAAGAAGTTCTGCGACGAGAGCCAGATCATGAGAAGGCTCATCAGCAGATGATCTACTGCCGCTGATCTGCGGCTCTCACTGCTAGTCTCCACCTGTGCGCGGTAAGCTTGCGCCGCAATGGATGGCCTCTCGCGACTCAAACAGCCCTCGTTTTGGCTCCCCATCCTGATCCTCTTTTTGGTTCCGGCGGTTGTTTTCTGGCCCGCTTTCTCGGGACAAGCGCTCGGGCCGTGGGGGCACATCTCTCCAATGGCGGGCAACGGGGTTCAAGATTCGAAGCGGGCCTGGGATGTTCTCCAGGCGGATGGGGCCCTGCAGTTCACGGTTTGGCGTGACCTTGTCTTTTCGGCTTGGAAATCGGGGGAAGCCCCCCTCTGGAACCCCTGGCAACTCGCCGGCACGACATTAGTCGGTAACTCGCAGTCCGCACCCTTTTATCCACTGCACATCCTCTTCGGGGTGATGGGCGTCGGCACTCTCACCGCGATCATTTGGCTCGGATGGATCCACCTCTTTGTCGCCGGCATGGGCATCCGCGCGCTTGCCTTGCGCCTTGGAGCGCGTGAGGAAGCTGCCGTTCTGGCGGGGATCTTCGTCTCCCTCTCCCCGTTCTTTGTCGCGTGGAGCGCCCTGCCCAGCGTGACAACAACCGCATGCTGGATTCCTGTTGCGCTCAACCTGACCTGGCGCGCGGTCCGGGAGCCATCGCTCAAGCCCGGCGCCCTACTCGGGCTCGTCACGGGTTGTATGTTCTTGGGGGGTCACCTCCAGTTCGCCTTCTATGGCCTCATCGCGGTGTTGTTCTGTGCCGCTCTCTGGCTGTGGACAGAGCGACCGGCGAAGATCGTCGCTTCGGGGGGTGTGCTCGTCACCGGACTCGCCCTCGGCGCGATGCTCTCTGCGGTGCAGGTGATGCCAACACTCGAATTCAGCAAGTTGAGCCACCGCAAAACGGAGGCGACGAGCGAGGGATTCCAGGCTTACGCCGGAAGCGCGGTGAAGCCCTGGGAGTTGATTTCCCTCGTCACGCCAGGATTCGTCGGGCTCCCCGGCGGATCGGAAGAAGATTCGCCAGAAGGTTTTCGTGTGCCCACCTACTGGCCCAGTCTGGTGAAGCCGGGCGCGAACTTCGCCGAGTCTGCGGTTTCAATTGGCCCCGCCATCTTGCTCGGACTCTTGATGCTGACGGGATCTCGGCTGAAAAACCGGAGCCTGTGGCCCCTGCTCGGACTTGGAGTGGTCGGGTTACTGCTTGCGCTGGGGACGCCGCTTGCTGCGGGGCTCTACTTCGGGATTCCCGGATTTGCTTCCACCGGATCACCTGGGCGCGCGATTGTGCTCTTTGTGGTCGCACTCGGTGTGGTGAGCGCGGTCGCTTGGCCCAATGCCACAGAAGAGCCAAATCCCAAGGCGAAAGCCTATGCCGTGATTGCGCTTTTCATCATCGCGGTGGTTTTCATTCTCGGGATCAACTCGCTCGGTGGGCTCACGAACTGGATCACACAAGAGCCCGTCGGGGTTCCCGTGGCTCGGCGCATGGTGGAAACCGTGCCGATTCTCATTCTCGGATGTCTGCTCGTGGCCGGGGCTTGGTTCTTCTGGGTGAAGAAAGGGCAAATTTTGCTCGGCTGTGCGCTTCTTGCCGCCGGACACTTAGCCGCGATTCCCACGCAGTTTCTTCCCTTCGGAACGCCTCCCGCCAAGTGGCAGGAGAGGCCACTTGTTCGCACCGCCTATCTCAACCAAAACTGGGATTTCCTGCGCCCCACCACGGCTCTGATGCCCCCGAATCTCAGTGCCTGGAAAGGCGGCATGGATATCGCCGGTTACGATTCACTGCTCGCGCTCGGCACGGTGGAGATGCTCAAGGAGATCAACGGCGGCAACGACCCGGCTCCCCCGATCAACGGGAACATGATGTTTGTGAAGCCCGGATTCAGCCCAGATGCGCTGGCAGAAGCAGGCGTGACTGAGGTTTGGTCACGCGGTGCGCTTGACGGGGTTGCCCCGGCGGAGGAGCAGGAGGGATTCTTGCGCTATTCCCTTCCGGGGCCAGGGCTGGTGAGTTCGGAGGGCGGAGCAGCAACCCTGGGCGACGTTCGGGCCCAGGGGATCGACCTCCTCGTTGAAGAGCCCGGCGAGTTCACCGTGCGATTCCGGAATCTCCCCGGTTGGCGCGTGGATTCGGGCGGAACCCTGGTTTCGACTCCCGAAGACCGGTGGCTGAGGGTGAAGGCCGATCAGGCCGGAAAGGTGATCCTTCGATTCGATCCGCCGGGATATTCCACCGGCATGATGCTCAGCCTTGTTTCCCTGCTCATCTGCCTCGGCGTCCTCGCGGGTTCCCTCCGAAAACGACCCGCGAAGGGCATCCTTCCGGAGCAAAACGTCGTAGAATGAAGGCAGGCGACGTGGGGTCGCCTTGATTGCTATGTCCCGCCCCGAGCTCTTGCCAGAATCTCACCAGGAAACAGGTTCTGGACGCTACATGACCTTGATCTTCAACAACGCACACAACTCGTTTGATGAAGTGGTCTTTGTGCTGATGCGCGCGACTGGCTGCGATCTCGAAGAGGCATCCATCGAGGCCTGGGAAGCCCACCACTACGGCAAAGCCCCGGTTCACTTTGCCAGCCAGGATGAGTGCGCCTCGGTCGCTCTGGTGATTTCCTCGATTGGCGTGGAGACGGAGGTTCGCAAAGAATGGGAGGACTGACCATGCTGGGCTTTGCCACCGCAACGCGTGACATTCCTCGCTGGGCTTTGGTGGAGGCACCGGATTGGCACAACACCCAATCCCCCGTCTTGGAGCCGGAGCTCGACGAAAAGCTGGAAGGCGGAGGCGCGGGCTGGGCGGTCACCGTGTTCAACAACGATGTCAACACCTACCAAGAGGTCATTGCCATCCTGGTTCTGGCCACTCAGTGCACGGTGGAAGAGGCATACATCGAGGCCTGGGAGATCGACCACTTCGGCCAATCCATGGTTCATCGAGCTGGTGAAGCCGAATGCCGCCACGCCGCCGCCGTGATCTCCACCATCGGAATCCGGGTCGAAGTCACTCCTGAATGGGAGTGAGGGCAAGAGATCATTTGACCGTGAAAACACGGTAACGACCGATCGGCGAAAGGGCGGCGACTCGCCCATTCGCCGACCTCATTCAATTCAGAATGACGATTTCGACCTCGTACCACGCCTTGCAATCCCAACAGTACTCCAGGAAACCGGCGCAGCCGCAGAGGTGTTTCCAGGTCACCGAGCTGCTACTCCACCAGTCCCGTGAGCACTCATTGCCGCAATATTGACACTTCTTCGGCCTTGCTGGATGAGAGGGAAATGGCGACTTCTTGCCCGGGTTTTCTGAGAAGTAGGTCTCGATCTCGCGCCACGAAAACGGGGCCCCGGGCCGGTTGTCCCAACTTCCGGAACTGGTCTCTCCCTCTCGGCGCATCCCACGACCGCTCCCCGAATTCACGTACTGATTTTAGCTCAAGCGTTCCCGACGGTCACAACCGCCACATAAACCCGAACTCGTCGTACTCCAGTGGCCCCTCGGAAATTGATCGTAATCCCACCTTCTCCGCCCCGAGTTTTTCGTAGAACGCGTGCGCCAGGGTGAATTCGATGTCGGACCAAATCTCCAGGAGCTCAAACCCACGCGCGAGCGCCTCCGCCCGGATCACCTCACACAGAGCCCGGCCCAGACCTCCCCGCCTCAGCCCAGGATCCACGTAGAGACGAACGAGTTCGGCGGGGCACCCGCTCACCCTTAAATCCCCTTCAAACGCCACCATCGAACCCGGCTCCCCCGGCACCGGCGAACTCCAATCCAGCCCGCCGCACGCGAGCACTGTGTCTCCCTCGACTGCCACCCAGAGCGCCGCCTCCTCGCCGTCATAGACAAAGTCGAGCAGGTCGCGCATCTCATACTCGGGCACCCACTTGAAGCCGTATTCCTCGAACGTGCGGCGAAGAATCTCCAGAATCGCCGGGACATCATCGGGGGTAGCGCGGCGAATCTCCACGCCTCACCTCAAACCGGCTCGCCGAGGTACGCCTCGATGACCTTGGGATTGCTTCGGATCTCGCTCGGTGGGCCTGCTGCGATCTCCTCGCCGTGATCCAGCACCACGATCTTCTCGCACAGCCCCATCACAAACTTCATGTCGTGCTCAATCAGCAGCACGGTTTTGCCAAACTCGTCGCGGATCCGCAGAACCACTTCCTTGAGTTCTTCTTTCTCCTGCGGATTCATGCCCGCAGCGGGCTCGTCCAGCAGAATTAGACGAGGATTTGTCGCCATCGCCCGGGCGATTTCCAGGCGTCGCTGCTTGCCATAGGGCAGGTCGCGCGCGCGAGCATGGGCGACGTCGGTGAGGTTCACCACTTCGAGCAGCTGCATCGCTTGCTCTTTCAGCTCCTCGGTCTCCCGAATAGCGCTTGGCCACAGGGCCAGTCCGCTCAGCAAGCTCGTTTTGTGGCGCAGATAGCCTCCCACCATCACGTTTTCGAGAGCCGAAAGCGCGCCGAACAATCGGATATTTTGGAAGGTTCGGCAGATCCCGGCCCGTGCGATCTTGCTCGGATTGAACCCGGCAATCTCGTTCCCCTCGAACTTGATTGAGCCACCGGTTGGCTTGTAGACCCCGGTGATCAGGTTGAAGCAGGTTGTCTTCCCCGCTCCGTTCGGTCCAATGAGTCCGAACAAGTCGCCGGGCATGATCTCAAAACTCACCTGGTTCACGGCAATCAAGCCGCCGAACTGAATCGTCGCTCCTTCGAGCTTCAGCAGGGGGTTGGGCACAACGGGCAGCTCATCCACATTGACCTGCGAGAGATCCAAATGCTCGCTCACGAGATCGACTCCTCAGCCACCGGCTTGCGACCCGTCAGAACCTTTTGAACCCACTTCCAGCTGAACTCGTGGTGCCCCATCACGCCCTCCGGACGCAGGAGCATGACGACGATCAGCGTCACCGCGAGGATCACGTATCGCAGGTTGTTGAGCTCATACGTTTGGTCGCTCAGATACGTGAAGGTGTGCAAAAGCCAGCCGAGCCCGAGCCCCGCCAGAGGCACGCCGACGACCGTCGCCACGGTGATCATCCGCCCCTTCGCCTTCGGGCCATGGTATCGCTGCTGATGGTGGCGGAGCAGACTCACAAATCCGATCGCCCCCGCGGTCAGGCCGATCAAGTAGGCCAGGCTCACGTCGATTTTGAGGAGTCTCGGGAGTTCCGGAATCGCGAAAAGGGTGAGCGCGGCCAGCACCGATCCGGTGATCGATCCCGCACCGCCCAAAACCACCATCGTCAGGATGAGGAAGCTCACGTCCATCTTGAAGAGGTCGGGGTTGATGTAGCCTTCGTTCATTGCGAGCAACGCACCGGCGGCCCCCGCGAACGCCGCGCCAATCACAAACGCCGTCACTTTGGTCTTGGTGAGGTTAATCCCCATCGCCTGAGCCGCAACTTCATCCTCGCGCACCGCCAGAAAGGCGAGGCCGTGAGAGGTTTTGAGGAGGTTCCGGCAAACCGCCACGCAGATCACCGCCAGAAGCCAAACGAGCCACAGGCCTTGCACCTTCGGGGCAAATCCCAGGCCGCTCGATCCACCCAGCTCCGGCTGATTTATCACGATGATCCGGATGATTTCCCCGAATCCTAGGGTGACAATCGCCAAGTAGTCCCCGCGCAACCGCAAGGACGGGAGTCCGACGAGAAGCCCGGCAACCCCAGCGAGGGCGGCTCCCGCCAGAATCATCGCGATCAGCCAGGCGACCGCGCCCAGCGGGCTCGCATCATAGAAGAACTTTGTCAGGGTTCCGCCCGTGTAGGCTCCGACCATGTAGAACGCAGCATGCCCGATGGAAAACTGCCCGGTGATCCCGTTGATCAGGTTCAGACTCACGGCGAGCGTGATGTAAATCCCCGCCAAAAAGACCAGTCGGACGATGTAGTCCTGCAGGTACGTCTGCGCGGCATAGTCCAGGGCAAGGCACCCGAGAATCGCGACCGCGACCGAGAATCCCCGCACGGCAAAGAATTTGCCCAGGTTCATACCTTCTCCACCTTCGAGGAGCCAAGAAGACCACCCGGACGGAACATCAGCACGATGAACAAGATGACAAACGCCACCGCGTCTTTGTAGTTGCTGAACCCGAGCCACGTGACCAGAGTTTCAGCAAGCCCCATGAGAATGCCCCCGAGAACAGCTCCGGGGATATTCCCAATCCCGCCAAGCACCGCCGCGACGAACGCCTTCACCCCCGGGGCCATGCCGAAGAACGGCTGCATCGAGGTTCCTTCAAAGGTGACGAGCATCATGGCACCCGCCCCGGCAAGTGCCGAACCGAGCATGAAGGTGAAGGTCACCACGCGGTTCACGTTGATCCCCATGAGGGATGCGGAGTCAAAATCGTGGGAGGCCGCGCGCATCGAGCGTCCGGCCGGGGTTTTCAGAACAAGAAATCTCAGGGCCGCCATCAGCACGAGCACGGTCAGGAGCATCACGATCTTGCCCTGAGTCATCGTGATCGCGGTGGCGGTCGCCGCTACCTGGCCTTCTAGATCGTTCTTTTTCCGCTCCAGGTCGCCGATCGTCTCCGCATCGGCCCCCGATTCCTTGGCGGCTTCAAGAGCAGAGACAGAGTCGTCAAACTTATCCCGAATCTCCTTCGGGGCGGGCACCAGTGTGACGGAAACGTTGGTTTGGTAAGGATTCACCTCCATCGCCACGCTCGGCGGTGGAGAAGCAGGCAGGAAGAGCGAACCAGCGTATTGCAGGAGCAGAGAAACCCCAATCGCGGTGATCAACGCCGCCGTGCGTGACTGATTCCGCATCGGTCGGTAGGCAAAGAACTCGATCACTGCCCCGATGACCGCGCAGACCGCCATCGCGAGCAAAATCATGATCACCAGATTGAAGGGATCTGCCGGAATGGAGCGCTCGACGTAACTCGGATCGGCCAGTTTCTTCGCCGCCTCCGACTCGTAGAACTTCCGAATGGCATCTGGGCTGAAGCCCATCACCCAGCTACTGAGCAGCGCCGTGTAAGCACCAAGCATAAACACTTCGCCATGCGCGAAGTTAATCAAGCGCAGCACGCCATAGACCATTGTGTAGCCCAGGGCGATCAGCGCGTAAATCGACCCGACAACCAGGCCGTTTACAAGTTGTTGCGGTAGGGACGACCAGTTAAGGTCAATCCCTACCAACGTGTAGAACAGAGCGTCCATGCGGAGGATTACTTCGCGACGACTTCAGAGGGCTCGTAAGCCTTCACAAACTCTTGACCGGTCTTGGTCACTTGCACCACAAGCGCGCGCTTCTCCGGGTCGCCGTTCATGCCCTGGAGAGTGATCTTTCCGCTCACCCCTGGGAAGTCCACGGTTTCGGAAATCGTCTTCGCCAGAGTCGCGCTGTCCATCGTTGCCTTAGCTGCGTCCATCCGCTTCAGAGCATCGATCATCAGCATGGTGGCGTCGTACCCAAGCGCAGCCATCGTCGTTCCCGGATCGTTTCCGTTGTTGGCTTCGCGGAACTTCTTCAGGAAGTCTTGGACTTCCGGGCGATCCTCGGCGTTGTTGTAGTGGTTGCAGAAGTAACCGCCGACAATCGCGTCGCCGCCGCTGGAAGTGAGTTCCGTGCTGTCCCAGCCGTCGCCACCCATCAGCTTCACATTGGTCATGCCTTGCTGGCGAATCTGTCGCGCCATAGGGCCGACTTCGGTGAAGTAGCCGCTCATGAAGATTCCGTCCGGGTTCTTCGACTTGATACTGGTCAGCTGCCCGCCGAACTGGTTCTCGCCGGATTGATAGAACTCTTCCCCAACGATCTCGCCGCCGAGCTCCTTGAATCGCTTGGCGAAGGAGGCGGACAGGCCTTGGGAGTAAGGCTGCTTGTTGTCCGTCATGATCGCGACCTTGCGGAGTTTCAGGTCATTGTAGGCAAAGAAAGCCATGACCGGGCCCTGCACGTCGTCGGTGTAGCACACGCGGCTCACGAGACCATTGGAGTCCTTCGTGACATCCGGGTTCGTAGCGCCGACCGCGATCAGAGGCAGGCCTCGATCCATCGCCACCGTCTTCATTTGCAGGGTGATGCCGCTCGCGACTTCACCGACCAGACCGATAACGCCTTCACTTGCGAGCTTTTCCGCCGCGCTCTTGCCCTCTTCGGGCTTCGAGTTGCTGTCTTCGACGATCAGCTGGATCTTCTTGCCGCCGATCCCACCGGCTGCGTTGATTTCTGCCTCCGCAAGCCGCGCTCCGGCGATGCAGTCCTGCCCCCAGGGACGCAGGTCGCCGCCTTGGCTGGCGACAAGACCAATCTTGATCACATCGCCCGTGGCTGTGGCACCGCCCCCGCTGGCGGCGGGCTCTTTTGTGTCGCCGCCGCTCGCTGCAGTATCCTTACATCCGCCCAACCACGCGAGGCTTGCCAGCGCCATGGCGCAGGCTCCGATTTGTAACAAGCTGTTCCGAATCATCGATTTCAAACTCCATCGCCGCGCGTCTTGTCGCCAGTGGCCCTCCACTCGTGCGAATACCGGGGCTGTAGAACCGCAAGAGCATACCGGAAATGATCAGAAGATGCACCCTTTCGTGAAGGATCGCGGAAGCTCTCGCCTGGTGCCTGGTGTGACCCGTGCCGGAAGGCGCTACTTCGCGCACAATCAATCCATGATTCGGTGGATCGCTCTGGCCAAAGGGGCGGGTCTCGTTTTTTGCGTGCTGGCTCTCGCCGGGTGCCCCTCAAGCACCTACGTCTCCCCCACCGAAAAGTACACCTTCCGGGCCAGAGAACCGGTTGATAACGACGTCGAGATCTTCCGCCGCAACTACCTTTCCTTCGCCGCCAAAACCGCGGATTCCCTTCCGAAAATCGCGGGAAAGAAGCCGGTCGCGATCAGTCTCGTCGGGACATACCAGATCGGGCTCGCTCTGCTCAGCGGAGCCGAGAGCCAGAGTTTTGGCGCGGTGACTTCCCTCCTCGCCTCAGACCAAGCGGATGAGTTCTCGCTCAATCAGGGATTCAGCGACTGGCTCGGCCGTTTGCGCGGCTCCGATGCCATCCGGGTGCGGTCGTCCATGTGGATGATCTGGCCGATGAAGCTCGAAGAGCCCTTTGTCAAAGACATGGCGGAGCATAACGACGTTGACATCATCCGCCTGGGCAGCGTCGGTCTCACCGCCGAGCGTGCCGTCGATACGTGGATGAAACGCGCCACCGGAGATCCTGCCGCCGTTCATCCCAAGCCGTTCAGCAAGCGTGTGATGAGCCTCGGTGTTGCCGTGACCGCCCTCACCATCAACCCCGAACCTGATCGCGCCACCTTTTTCCAGATCGGAAACGTCACCGGAGCGGAGATTCCGATCAACGGTCCGGGACTGAAGCTCTTTGCCTGGCCCGCTCAAGGAGCGACCGCGCAGTCGATGCTCAATGGGTTGCCCGACACATCGAAGTCTGGCGAAAAATTCACCATTCCTTCGTTGACCCTCCCTGCCAAGTTCGATCTGGAATCACTGATCGAACAACATGGCGCGGCAAGCATTTTTGAAGGTCAAAACGACTTCCGAAACATGTCCGTCGAGATCACCGGTGACTACAAGCTTGGCCCGATCTGGCAACACATGAACCTCCAAGTCCCCGGGGAAAAATCCACCACGTCCACCTGGTTTGTTCTCTGGGATTCGGAAGAAGAGCTTCCGCTTGTCCTCGCCTACGTGCCATAATAACCCCTCCTCGGGGGGCCCTGACCGGGAGCTAATCGACTCTAAATCGCGCCCATCTGGTGCAAGCTGACGTACTTTCCTTGCCCGATGATGATGTGATCGAGAACGGGAACATCCAGGAGCTCTCCGACTTCAGCCAGCTTTCTCGTAATGGCCAGATCCTCCGGAGACGGGGTGGGATCGCCACTCGGATGATTGTGGGCCACGATCACACTCGCTGCATTTTCACGAACGGCTTCCCTAAACAACTCCCGTGCCCCCACGACGCTCATGTTCAGCGTTCCGATATGGATCACTTTTGTGGAGAGAATCGCGGCCTTGGTATTCAAGAATGCCGCGCAAAAGTGCTCTTGCGCCTCGTTTTCCAACCACCGAAAAACCTGATACGCCTGCTCCTGATCAGAAATGCTCTCGACCAGCTGCTTCCCCTGCCCCGCCACTCGACGCCCGAGTTCCATCGCGGCGAGAAGCCGAAGACCTTCGTATCCCTCGATCCCAGCGACTGAATGAAGCTCAGCCTGACTGAGGTCCATCAGCCGAGAGCCTGGGTAGCGGCGCACGATGTCCATCGCGGCCCGCTCATTGGCTTCGATATCCCGCTCTTCCCGGCTCAGGATCATGCACATCAGATCCGCCGTCGAGACCGCTTTGAGCCCGTGCTGCTGAATCCGGCGGTAAGCGTCCCCCACGCTCATTCCCACCCCACCACTAGGGATTCCGTGATGAGTTCGCGGCCGAGGAAATCCTCCGGCGGCGCCGCGTAGGCCGCAATTTCCTCTCCCGAAAACGGATGCAGGAACTTAAGAGCCGCTGCATGCAGGTGCATCGGGCCCGACTTCCAGTCATCCGGCGCATAGATCGCATCCCCCAGCACGGGGAAACCAAAGTGACTCAGGTGCACCCGGATCTGGTGCGTTCGGCCCGTTTCGAGTCGGCAGGCGAGCAGGCTCCCTTTGTCTTCCGGAGCGACCCCGATGACTCGCACATGGGTCACGGCCGCCTTCCCGGTGTTCTTCACCGTCATCCGCGTGGGAATCCCCTGATGACGCCCGATCGGGGCATCGATCGTGAACCGCTGATGCGCGGGAAATCCTCTTGCCAGGGCCACATATCGCCGCTGCACGGATCGAGCCTGAATCTGCTCGCTGAGCTCTCGATGCGAAGCGTCGCTCTTCGCGACAATCATGAGACCCGTGGTCTCTTTGTCCAGTCGGTGGACGATGCCGGGGCGGAACGATCCCCCCATCTCACTGAGCCCATGTGCCCGCGCGAGCAGGCCGTGAACGAGTGTCGGGCCGGTGTGGCTATCGGCGGGATGAACCGCGAGTCCGCGTGGCTTGTTCACCACAAGCAGAGCCTCGTCTTCATACACGATCTCCAAGTCCATGGGAACCGGGGTCATATCGTGGGGAGCGGTCTCAGGAATCTCCCCGATCTCGACTTCCCAGCCCGGCTTGAGCTGGAACCCAGACTTCGTGGCGACTTCGCCTTCCACCAGCACCGACCCGTCTTCGATGCACTTCACAATCTTGCTCCGGCTGTGATCCGGGAGCTTTCTCGACAGAAAGCGATCCAGCCTCTCTTTGCCTTCTGCCACGTATTTCATCCCCCGAATCTACCTAGCCCCAGTCTTTTTTCGAGCGATTTCGGGACGTCATTAAACTCTTCCGGCTGCGGCGCGTCAGAACGGGCATGAAGACGTTCTCGCGCACCGCTGGCCTGATTGCGGCCTTGGGATGCGTCGCTTGGGTTCAAGCGCAAAGCATTTCCCTCACCATCGGCGCGGACACCCTGGGGGATGTGATCCCCGCGATTGGGCAGCAAGCCGGCACTCCGCTGGCCGTTTCGCCCGCCATCGCCAATGAAGTGGTTGGTCTTCGGGCAAACGGTGTTGAACTCCAAGATCTGATGGCGCAGATCGCTGCCGCCACCGGTTTCAAGTGGATTCCCGGGCAGACGGGTTACATCCTCACCCGAGGCCAAGATGTCGATGCCGCCGCCAAGCAACAGATGCAAAAGTGGACGGCAGATCTGATCGTCAAGGCCCAACAAGCCCCGGCCCCGACGCAGCAGAGCGCGGGGGGAGGACAGAGTCTTCCGCCGGGCGTGACCATCCAAGGTGGCCCCGGACAGGGTGGCCCCGGCGGAGGCCCGGGAGGGCGCGGACCAGGCGGAGCTTTCGCCCAAATCATGGGATCCGACGATCAGTATCAGCAGATCGCGGCCTCGCTTCCTGCCGCCCAGCTGGCTCAAATGGATCTCGGTCAGCGCGTGGTGTTCAGCAACCGCCCGAATCGCTACCAGAAGCTCGCCCCCAATGCGACACAAAAGGTTCTGGCCGTGCTGGGCAGCCAGTACAAGTCCGGCATGCAGTCGGCGCTGAAGCAAGCGCAGGACGCACTCAAGCAAGCTGAAGCAAGCGGGAACTCTCCACGAGGAATGTCGGAGCGACTCCAAGGCCTGGCCCAGATGGCGGATCGAGAAGTCGCGAAATACCTCGTCGTCGTCACCCGGAACGGACTCCTCACCTACTCGATCCAGGTGCAAATGCTCGACCAAAACGGCATGAACATGGGCGGACGTGGCACATTCCTCGATCTCAGTCGTGGCCTTACGACCAACGTTCCATTCGATGTCAGCCCCGGGGCGACCAACTCGCCGAACGCCACGATCTTGGCTCTCATGGGCAGCGATCGGCCCGACATCAATATGGTCACGCCCGAGGTGCGAGCCAAGCTCAATGATCCGGTCACCCACGAGCCCTGGGCTCCGGCTGGAGAAGTCATCCTCGGCGCGCTTCCGCAAGGACAAAACGTGGTCATCAGCTTCCCCGACGAGGTCTTCACGCAGATCGCAGGTCTCCTTGGTCGTGGCGAAGTGAATTCCGCTCTGAGCAACCCTCAATTTGCCACAACCCAAGAGAACGGCTGGATCACGATTTCCCCCGCCGTCAGGTGGCACTCCTGGAACACGCGGCGTGACCGCGGAGAGGTCAAGTCGGTCTTCGCCGCGTTTACCGGGGCCAATCCTGGCCTGACTCTCGACACCAAGGCCAAGTTCGCGAGCACTCTCACCGATTGGGCACGCCCGACCGGCTGGGAGTTCCGTAGTCTTCGGCTCCTCGCGGGCGGATCCACCGAGGGAGAACTCCGGGATCTGTATTCTCCCAACAACGAGGGTCTCATCATGTACGCCGCGCTCAAAGGCAAGATCGGCAACACCGAGACGACGAGTCTTCCCCTGAACGCCTTGAGCAAATCCTGGCTCGACTGGACCGTGTTTAACTCACCCCAAGGCCCGGCGAGGATCACGCAACAGGATGGTCGAGGAGAGGCCAACGAACGACAGCGCGGTGGCCCGCAAGGCATGGGCAGAGGGGGCATGTTCGCGCAGGAACGCACCGAACTCCTCAAGGATGGACTCGCGAATCAAGGCCAAATCACGGTGAGCTTGGATGTTGACCAACGCGTGATTGCGCGCAACTCACGAACCGGGCACACCGTCACGCTGTCGGCTGAGCAAGTGGGGATGGCGATGTCGACGGTGCAGATTCAAGGACGCCAGCGAGGGGATCAATTCGACTTGAGTCAGTTCAACGAATACGCGCCTGTCAACGAAGTTGAGTACCGATTCACCGTCACTTGGGCTGACAATACGGTGATCCAGCGGCGCGCCGACGGAATCACCCAAGCGCAAAAGTTCGGCTCCTACGAGTCGCTTCCGACCGAGTTTCGAGAGAACGTCCAGGCCGTGATGGCTCGCATGCAAGAGTTCGCCAACCGACGCAACGAGCGTCGCCCGCGCGAAGTCCCCCCAACTTAAACCCAACACGAGAATATCAGGGTAAAAGCCAATCGCCAGCCGATCATCCTCGCGGATCCGGCTGGCATTTTTCTTTTTCGGGCCGCCTCCGCGCACGCCCGGGAAACCTCGTGGCTCGCGGGTAAAACCGAAGGATGCACGACCGATACGAGCCCGCCCTGTTTGAGCAGAAGTGGCGCGATCGCTGGAAGGAACAAGACCTCTTCCGCACCCGCGAAGAGGATGGCCGCGAGAAGTTCTACGGCCTTGACTTTTTCCCCTACCCCAGCGGAGCCGGGCTCAGCGTTGGTCACTGCCGAAACTACATCCCCACCGACGTTCTGTGCCGCATGAAGTACATGCAAGGCTTCAACGTGCTGCACCCGATGGGGTTCGATGCCTTCGGCCTTCCTGCCGAAAACGAGGCAATCAAAAACAAAATCCACCCCGCCCCAATGATCGACAAATACGCTGGTACCTACCAGCGTCAGATGGAACTCATCGGCATCAGCTACGACTGGTCGCGCGAGTTCAAATCCAGCGATCCGAGCTACTACAAGTGGACGCAGTGGATCTTCAAGCTCCTTTATGATCGAGGTCTTGCCGAGCGCAAGATGATCGAAGTCAACTGGGATCCCATCGACAAAACCGTGCTTGCCGCCGAGGAGATCATCGGGGGCCGCGCGGAGCGATCCGGAGCCCTCGTCGAGAAGAAGCTGATCCCGCAATGGATCTTCAAGATCACGAACTACGCTCAGCAACTGATCGACGATCTCGACGAGCTCGACTGGCCCGAGGGGATCAAGCAGCAACAACGCAACTGGATCGGTCGATCCGAGGGCGTGGAGTTCGAGATGAAGGTCGTCTTGCCCGGCGCAGCTTCGGGGCCGGACGAAAACGGCTTTGAGGTCATCGAGAAACCCCATACGTTCCGCGTCTTCACCACTCGAATCGACACGATTTTCGGGATGACGTTCTGCGTCCTCGCGCCGGAGCACCCCCTGATCGCGGAGATCAAGAAGCACTCCAACGACGCCAAGAAGGCTGAGATTGACGAATATCAAGGCAAAGCCAAGGCCCTCAGCGACATCGACCGCCAAGCCGAAGGCCGCGAAAAAACCGGCGTGGACACAGGAGCCCACGCGATCAACCCCGCGACTGGCAAGAAGGTGCCGATCTTCATTGCCGATTACGTAATGATGGGCTACGGCACCGGAGCAATCATGGCGGTGCCCGCCCACGACCAGCGCGACTTTGACTTCGCGGTCAAGTTCGGCCTGGATGTCGTGCCGGTTTTCAAACCAGATACGGCGTATCTGAGCGAAAACAACACCTCGGAAGCCGACTACCTCGCGGATCCCAAGCAGTTCAAGAAGGTCTTCGAAACCAAAGACGGCATTCTCGTCAACAGCGGCGAGTACTCGGGCATGGGCTATGCCGAAGGCAGCGCCGCCATGGCAGAGTGGATCGTGGCTCTGGGGATCGGCGAGAAGAAGGTCAACTACAAGCTCCGCGACTGGCTGATCTCCCGCCAGCGATATTGGGGATGTCCCATTCCGATCATTTACGACAAAGAAGGCAATCCAGAAACCGTCATCGACGACCTTCTGCCGGTCGAACTCCCCGACGTGGACAACTACGAGCCGAGCGACGACGGCTCCAGCCCGCTGAGCCGAATCACCGACTGGGTGAACACGACGACCCGCGACGGTGCTCTCGGTCACCGCGAAACCGACACCCTGGGTGGATTCGCGTGTTCCAGCTGGTACTTCCTCCGCTTCTGCGACCCGCACAACGAACAGAAAGCCTGGGATCCCGAGCGGGTGAAGTATTGGATGCCCGTGGACTGCTACGTCGGAGGAGCCGAGCACGCGGTCATGCACCTGCTTTACGCCCGGTTCTGGACAAAAGTGCTCTATGATGCCGGACTTGTAGATGTCAAGGAGCCGTTCGCTCGCCTGATGAATCAAGGCCAGGTGCTCGCCCAGACCCCCTATCGCCAACCTAAGGACGGCGAATCCCTCGGTGTCGGCGAAGATGGCATTCTCGTCGCCTTCAAGGATGTCCCCAACTATCAGCCCGATGAACTGACTTACAAGTGGGTACGCATGTCCAAGAGCAAGGGCAATGTCGTCACGCCGGATGAAGCGGTCGAGCAATTCGGCGCGGATGCCCTGCGCGTCTACGAACTCTTTGTCGCTCCTTTTGAGCAAGCGGTCCAGTGGTCGAACGACGGCATGCAAGGCGCCGTTCGGTTCCTCTCTCGCGTGTTCCGGCTGGTCAGCGACATGAGCACGCACTGGGACGAATCCTGGAAGCTCAGCATCAACGCGACCGCGATGGAAGGCAAAGCGAAGGACATCCGCCGGATCACCCACAAGCTGATTCGCAAAGCCACCGAGGATATCGAGCGATTCGCCTTCAACACCTACATCTCGGCGACGATGACGGCGGTGAACGACTACAACGATCTCCTGAAGAGCCTGGGAGAGCCCAATCCATCCGAGCGACTCGCCCTGAGCGAGGCGATCCAGAGCCTTGTGCTCGTCCTCAGCCCCGCCGCTCCCCATACTTCCGATGAGATCTGGGAGCAGCTGGGTGGTCAGGATTCCACCTACCATCTGGACTGGCCGAAGTTCCAAGCCGAACTCGCCCAAGACGACACCATCACGATGGCGATCCAAGTCAACGGCAAGCTCCGGGACACCTTGGAAATGCCCGCCGACGCCTCGCAGGAAGCGATGCAGGAAGCCGCTCTCTCCAGCGAGCGCGTGAAAGTGCACACCGAGGGCAAAACCGTGCGCAAAGTCATCGTGATTCCTGGCAAACTTGTGAATATCGTTGCGAACTAGCGCCCCCGTCCTGACTCTGATCGGCTCGCTGCTTCTGGTGGGATGCAGCGGGCTGGAGCAGGGCATCATCCGGAGCGAAATGGAGTTCGCCGAGATCAACAAGCAGGTTTCGGCCCTCACCATCCCGCCGCTGAGCCGGGATGCACAAGGGAGCAATCTGACCGCCGATGAGGTCAAAAAGGTCGCCACCGCCCTTCCCCTCCTCGCACAGATGCGGCAGTACCGGCCGACCGATCTGAACATCTACTCCCTCCAGGGAAAGGTGCTCCGGGTCACGGGGAAGCAGGAAGAATCGTTCCGGGCGTTCAAAGATGGCATCGCCCTCTCGCTTCAACCTCGAACCGACGAGGATCGCCGGGTTCGGGCCGATGTCCTGGGCGAGATCGGTCGGCATCATTACCGGCTGAATCAGCTCCCCGAGTCGATAGCGGCCTTGGAGGCGGCGGTTGCTCTGGATGGAGAGGCTGCCGAACTCCGGGCCCTGCTGGGGCGATCCTATTGGTACGCCGGAGACAAGGCCAAAGCCGAGCAAAATGCCGTCGATGCCCTCTCTTTGGATTCACAAAACACGAACGCGCGCACGCTCTTGAACATGGTGCTCAAGGGTCGTCAGTCACCCTGAGCGGGCTTTAACTTCCCTTCATCCCAAGCGGCTTCGCCTTGATCCTCGCCCAGGTGCGAGGGTACGTCTCTTGGGTTTCCCGAACCTTGCGGAACACTGGGAAAAGCCGGACGACATCTGTGCCCAGGAGAGGCACCTCAACGAAGTCCTCCAGTTTGAGGCCAAGAACCCCGATGTTCGTCGCGGCGATCTCCTCGCGCTCTGCCGGAGTGCGGAACGGGACAAAGAGCCCGCCAACTTTCACCCAGGCGGCCGAGAGTTCGGCTTGGATAGCGAATGGGGCGAGAGCCCGGCCGGTCACGACATCAAATCCTTCTCGACGGGTGACATCCTCCGCCCTCTGCTCTCGGAGAATCAGGTTCTTGAGCGGGACGGTCTGCAAGAACCGGTGAACCTTGGCCGTCGCATCCAGTGCGTGGACTGTGAGCTCGGGTCGCAGGCAAGCGAGTGGCCACGCGGGAACCCCTGGCCCGGTGCCTAAGTCGATCACGCTGCCGCTTTCAGGTAGGAACCTGAGGAGGAGCAGCGAGTCGCCAAGGTGCTTGATCACCGCATCCTCCAAGGGAATCCGGGTGAGATTGGTGTGGGAGTTGGTTTCGTAAAGGGCCTGCAGATACCCTGCCAACTGCTCAAGTTGCTCCGGGGAGGCACTCGCCCCCTGGGCTTCGAGAATCGGCATGAGCGGCGAGAGGTCCATCGTCTGCGCCTCACTCTACCCCTCTGCCAGAATGCACGCGTGGTGCCTTCGACAACCATCCCCAAGCTCGGATTCGGGCTTTGCATCTTGGGACTGCTGATTGCCGTCGCCAGCCTGATCCCGGGAGTCGTCGGGCCAACTGACTTCCCGTGGCCACTTTTCGTGGGAGGCTTCATCTATCTTCCCGGAGCGTTTATGGCTTTCTTCGCCACTAAGCCCAGCGAGAGAATGAAGATGATGAACACAATCCGGATGATCCGGGTTGGGTTCTTTATGATTATTGCTCTCATTTTTATGCGTTTAGCCCAATAGCATCTTCTTGCAAAAAAAGGCACCGGGCTGCAGCAGCAACCCGGCGAAGGAATGGGCAACAAAGGAGAGGACTGGCCAGAAAATCGTCTTTACGCGGCGCGACTGAGTCCGTACCGCCGCAGGAGTGAGGCGACCAGGTGATTCCATCTGGCCCGGCTGAGCCGGTCGGCATCCAGAATCTGCAAGCCCAGCTCGCAGGCTTCCTTCTTCACCGCTTGATTGGTGCGCACCACTTTTGCCACCAGTTTCAGTGAGGCCCCGTTGAAATCCATCTTGACCTCAACCTGCGACCCGACCGCAAACGCGGTGTGGCTACTGATCAGCAGACCTGATTCCGAGACGTCACAGACCGAGACCGTGGCGGAAGATTCGCCATTGGAAACGTCGGCAATGACCCCTGGAGCGATCACACGCGGGGCTCTCTCCATTCCGGGAACCAGAGACTGGGCGGTCACCCAAAGATCGGCAGAGTTATGGTTGACCGTGACGACCGTTGCCGTGATCTTCACGTAATTCATACCATCGCCGACGCCACATTCCAGCTCATCATCTGGATGAAGATCGGTTCCGCCGCTAAAGTCGATCTGGAATACCGGACTCTTTGCCGTGATGACTTCCCCTACATACGCGCTCTTGTCTCGGAGCCTGACCACCGTAATCTTCCGGCCGACGATAGCTGATAACATCTTTTCCCCACGTCATCACTGGATGACTTGGGAAATATCTTCGGGCCTAACTTTTTTCCGGTATGCAGATTCTTTGTGCATTCTCGCGCAATTTCGATTCCTTCCCGGTGAATATAGGGTGAAATGGGGCCGCCCTGTCGTCGAATCGCCGAGCAAAGGGCGGTCCCACATTCAAAGTGGCCTCTCTGTCATACTCCTTGGTTGCGCCCACGCGTGCCCGGCACTTTCGTGCCAGAGCACGACGTGAAACCAAAGGAAAAGGCTCAAACAGCATGGCGACCTATCGAGGACGAAAAACAGATATCTGCCGCAAAGTCGGCTTTAACATTTGGGGCAACGCAAAGTGCCCCTCGACCAAGCGACCGTACCCGCCAGGACAACACGGCCCCAACCGACGCGACGGACGAATGTCCGAGTACGGCGAGCAGCTTCTGGCCAAGCAAGTCATCCGACGATACTACGGCATGCTGGAAAAGCAGTTCCGCCGCACCTTCGAGAAGGCGAGCAACATGCACGGCAACACCGGTCTGAACTTCCTGCGACTGCTGGAAATGCGACTGCAAACCCAAGTCTATCGACTCGGCTATGCCCGCACAATCTTCCAAGCTCGACAATTCGTCAGCCACGGTCACGTTTTCGTCAACGGTAAGCCGGTGAACATCGCCAGCTATCAATGCAAGGTCGGCGACGTGATCAGCGTCCGCGATAACGACGCGAGCAAGGGCATCGCCCGAAGCAATGCCTACGAAGGTGCTCCGGTTCCGGCTTACATCACCCCCGATGTGCCGAACATGGCCGGAAAGATCGTCGCTCTGCCGGAGCGCGAAGACTTCCCCGACTTCTTCCAAGAGCTGCAAGTCGTCGAATTCTACGCCCGCTAAAACCTGGCGCAGCACAAGTCAACAAAGAACCCCGAGGTCAGAGACTCTCGGGGTTCTTACTTTTTCGAGGGATCGCCGCTCAGGCAAAACGCGGGAGAGAGTCGACCCAAGCCGAAATCATCTCCGGCGTCGATTCGCCCATTGGACTCACCTGGAAGAACCGATCGGCCAGCTCGCCTTTGCAGCCATAGATCACGAAGCCCTTCTCATAGTTCTCCCGGAACCAGACCGGATAAGGCTTCGGGAGCCCCGCCATGATCAGGGTGACGCTCTGCTGGGATTCCTCCAGGGCCAGCGGATATCCCTTTGCCGTCAGCCCATGGAGCATGATCTGCTTCTTCTCGGAATACTCACGATGCCGCCCCGCCTGTCCGCCTCGAGCGACGAACTCTCGCAACGCTTGGCGAAATGCTCGCAGAGTGGGAACCGGTGCGGTCATGGGAGGAAGTTCTCCCTGGTAGCGACTCAAGTCCAGAGTGTAGGTTCGAGGTTTCTGGAGGACGGGCACAGGGTCGCGGGTCAAGACGAATCCAACTCCAGGCAACCCGTGCAAACACTTATTCGCGCTCGCGACCACGGCGTCGAGCTTGGCAAACGGAACCTCATCCGCCCCGAGACTGCTCATCGCATCCACCATGAGCTTCGCGCCCGTCTGATGCACCAAGTCCGCCAACTCCCCCACCGGATTGAGCCGCCCGGTGGTCGTTTCGTGATGACAAGCCGCCACCCACTCATATTCAGCCTCATCAAGGGCTGACCGCACCTGATCCAAATCCCATCCCGACATCCAGTCGAACGAGAGAACCTTGGCGGGGATGCCGTGGATGGCGAAGATATCCGCCATGCGCTCACTGTAGTAGCCATCGGCGAGGATCAAGACCGGACCCCGGGCGACCAACGAGGTCGCCATGGCTTCCATCGCCATTGATCCGCTACCGGAGATGAGAGTCGGGATCATGCCTCCGCTGAGATCGCGGAGATGCCCCCGAATCACCCCGATCAATTCCAGAAAGGCCGGATCTCGGTGGTTCAGATCCTCGCACGCCGCCGCCTGACGCACGGCCTCCGATGTCATGCAGGGGCCAGGAGTCAGGAGGATCATGGATCTTAGCTCCTGGTCGCTGACTTCAAAGCAGCAACCTGCGCCCCAATGGCGGCCGCTCCCTCGCCCGATTTCCACTCCCGGGCAAGTAGATCCACGAGCCAGCTCCCGACCACTGCCCCGTCTGCGTATTCGCAGACCTCCCGCACCTGATCCGGACTGCTGATTCCGAAACCAACGCATACCGGAACCTCGGTCATCGCTTTCAAACTCGTGACCAGGCCCCTGGCGTCGCTCGATGTCTGAGACTGGGCCCCCGTCACCCCTGTGCGAGAGACCGCATAGAGGAACCCGGTGGAGACTCGGCATACTTGTGCGACCCGGTCCGGCGTCGAGGTCGGGGCAGCCAAAAAGACGGTGTCGAGACCAGCCGAATGGGAGGCAGCAATCCAGTCGTCGCCCTCCTCCGGAATGAGATCACACATGATGGTTCCGCTCGCTCCGGCGAAGCGGAGTTCTTGGGCATAGGCCGCGAGCCCGCGCCGATGCGCCGTGTTGTAGTAGCCCATCAGCACAATCGGGATCGGAACCTCCATCCCCTTGAGGGTCTCCAAGATCGCACCCGGTCGAACTCCTCGGTCGAGCGCGCGCTGACTGCTCGCCTGGATGGTCGGGCCGTCGGCGATCGGATCGCTGAACGGTACGCCGATCTCCAGGATGTCCACTCCGGCTTCTACCAGCATCGAAATGATCCCGGGAAGATCCTCCAGAGAAGGATCGCCTGCTGTGATGAAGGCAATCAGAGCCTTCTCATCACGGGAGCGCAGCTGGGCGAACTTCTCGGCAATCGTCATTGGTTCCAAGGTACCCGGAGCCTCGACCCGTCCCGTGCCTGCCGAGGATTCTCATTGATCCGGCAAGTAATTCTACGAGTTTCCGTGACACGGCGGGCCGTTTATTCGCCCTCCTACCCAATCGCCAGGATGAATCGTGCATACTGCCTTCGCTCGACGTTCCCATTGGGGCGTTTTGAGACACTGGTCTCAATTTTCGAGAGGAGCAATATGAATATCAAGCGTCTCATCGCAGTGGCTTTTGCCGCCATCGTCGTCGTTCCGGCTTTCGCCCAGACCGTTTTCTCGAACAATGTTGGGGGCGATTCCTTCACCCACGCTGGCATCAACACGCAGTCGCAAGACCTGGTGAACTCTCCGACGGCTCCGGTCGTCAACCTCCAGGGCCAACCCGCCGTCGCCCGATGGCAGTACGACGACGTCCGCAACAGCGGCACGGTGGGCATTGACACCACCTATGCTCGAAGCGGCAATGGCTCGGCCCGAATCACCACGCCGATCGGCAGTTCGACCCAAGCGAGCATCGCTTTCACGGCCAACCCGACCGACAGCGTCACCAACCCCGGCGACAAGGGATTTGGCGGTTCCTTCGCCACTTTCGGCTCGCTCACCGGATGGGGATACGACATCTACCGAAACGAAGCCTACGACAACAACAACTTACCGGCGTCCCTGCAAATGGTCGCTCGCGTGGAGCTTTTCACTGCGGCAGGCGGCTTCGGTTCCGCTTCCGGCTACCTCGGCAACCTGATCTTCATCCCGGATGCCGCGCAAAACGTGAGCCTCGTTGGCACTCTGGCTGACGACACCTGGCACACGATCGACATCTTTGCCATCGACGGCTATCTCGCCAACTCGCGAGCCCTGACCATCGGCGCTACGACTTTCAGCGCGTTCAGCTACCGACGACTCAGCGAGTGGCAAGCCGATCTCGGCCTTAGCACGTTCATGAGCCAGTTCAACGCGGGTGTGGGCAGCCACAGCAACCAGTACTTCGATGGCGCGGTCGACAACTACCGCATCAACATCGCGGCTGGCGCGCTTCCTGCGCTGAACGCCACCTACAACTTCGAAGCCGTTCCAGAGCCGGCTACGATGAGCATCCTCGCCCTTGCCGCCGCTCTCAAGCGTCGCAAGGCCAAGAAGAACGCCTAATCCCCCCGGGATCCTCCATCCACCCCGTCCGGCTTCCAGTCGGGCGGGGTTTTGTGTTTTCGTAGCAAATCCTACAGTCTCGAAAAATTCTCCTTGGTATCCAGGCCACCCTTTGCTATACTGGACAAGATCGTTCCTCCAAAAATCGATCAAACTCGTACACCACATATATGCCATTGAATCGCCCCGCTTCATCGCGGGGCTTTTTCGTGCCTCAGACCCCACCCCCGCCGAGGGATAGAATAGGGGTATGTCAGGAGAATTTTCGTTCGATATCGTCAGCGAAGTCGACAAGATGGAGGTCAAGAATGCCTTCAATCAGGCGGAAAAGGAGCTCCAGAACCGCTACGACTTCAAGGGCACCAAGGCGGAGATGGAGCTCGCCGACGATTCCGCCATTGATCTCACCGCCGACGATGAATTCCGCATGGGCCAGCTCTACGACATCGTCTTCAGCAAGCTCATCAAGCGCAACATCGACGCCAAGATGATCGAAACCGGCAAGATTGAAGCCGCTGGCGGCATGACCGTGAAGCAAAAGGTCAGCTTCAAGCAAGGTATCCCTCAAGATCAAGCGAAGGCGCTCGTCAAGCAGATTAAGGACAGCAAGATCAAGGTGAACGCCCAGATCCAAGGCGAACAGGTTCGCGTGAGCAGCAAAAGCAAGGACGATCTTCAGAAGACCATGCAGTTCGTGAAGGGCCTCGATCTTCCCTACGCGATCAACTTCACCAACTACCGCTGAACCATTGCGGCCCAGCCGCGTCCAAGCCACCATGATCCTCACGGCGCTTCTCGGACTCGCGATCTCGCTCCCTGCCCAAACGAGCGAGATCGCCAAGATGCCGGAAACCATGTGCCCGGTGATGAAAGGTCGCCCGACGACGTCGAGGTTCGCGGTGGACTATGGCCCCTTCCGAACCTACGTCTGCTGCGACACCTGCGTCCGGACGTTTCGAGACAGCCCCGGTCGATATATGGAACAAGCCGGTCGACAAGGCACCAAGGTGGGCATCATCTTGTTCCACCCAAAGACCGGAGAGCGGCTCGATCCCAAGGCGGCCAACCGTTTCCAAGAACTCGGCAGCTTCTTCGCCCCGCTCAAATCCGGAATGCCGGATGTCGATTCTTCCCTCCTCTCTTGGGAAGTCATCCCGAGGCAGGAGTGTCTGACGTGCCCGATCACAGGTAAGGAACTGGCGTGCAGCGGTCAAGCCGCCGGATACCTCGATCTTGAAGGGCTTCGCGTCTACTTTGCCACCCCCGAAGCCTTCTCCGAGGCAGGAACATCCAAAGATTGGCAAGCCGCCGCTCAGAAATCGGCGCAGCCGCTGAAGGCTCGGGCGATGCCGGTGCCTGGCGTCAAGTTTGAGTAACGCTCGGCAGAACTGTCACCCCACCCCGCGCAAAGATCAGGCACAATGGAAATCAGAGGTAACTCATGATTCTGTCTACTCTTGTTGCATCTCTCGTCATCGGACAATCCTCCCCCGCGATTGTCTGCACCGTCAACCCTGGCCACGATGCCGATTTGGAGCTCAGCCTGGAATACGCGGGCGTGAAGAACTACTTCTGCTGCGAAGACTGCGTGCCCAAATTCAAGGCCGAGCCAGCCAAGTACATGAAGGGTGCCGCCGACCTCAAGGCTCCGGTGGGAGAATTCCTGTTCGACCCCATCTCTGGCAAGCGCATCAAGTCCGACAAGGCCCGCGGGACTGTGGACTACAAGGGAGTTCGATACTTCTTTGCCAGCAAGGATAACATGGATGCCTTCAACAAGGATCCGAAGAAGTTCAGTGCCATCCCGGCGAAGGAGTCTCTGGTCTGCCCGGTGATGAAGGAAACCATCGAGACCTACAGCAAAGCTGACTCCTACGTGGACTACAAGGATGTGCGCTACTACATTTGCTGCGCCGGCTGCGTCAAGCCCATGAAGACCGATCCGGCCAAGTACGCCAAAAACGTCACTCCGACCGCTCCTAAGGTTCATTAAGGCTTCGACTTGTGTTCTGCTCCTTTGGCTCAGCCAAGGAGCAGAACATAGATCTTAAAGGGGAATGTTCTCGTAAATCTTCCGGATCGTCGAACCCGGCCCCAGCACCCGACCCACATCTTTGGACGTAAACTCGCATCCCTCGTGGTGCAGAACGAGAACGGAACTCGTACCAGTCTTCACAATGAAGTGTCCTTCCGTGAACACCTCCACAATCTCGCCGGGAACCGCATTCGGGAACACTAACTGAGAGTCGAAAGGAATCGCCGACCAGATCGAAATCGGACGGTTCGCGTCGCCATCTAAGTACGTAAAGGCCCCTGGAAATGGATCGGTCACCGCTCTGACTAAGTTGACAATGTCCATGGTCGCGTCCGTCCAGAAGATCATTCCGTCTTCGTGGGTACGCTTGGGATAGTAAGTAGCTCCGTGCTCATCCTGAGGCGTATAAGTGACCGATCCTTCGAGGAGAGAAGGAAGGTGCTCGACCACTAACTGCATCATGGACACTGTGTTCTTATAGTGCAATGTGAGCGCCGTGTCGTAAGGCGTGATATCAAAAGCCTTGAATCCAACCACATCACCATCATCTACCCCTGGTTTATAGCGGAAGAGATGGGTGAAGAATGCGGTCTTATTCTGTAAGAGAGACCAGTTCATCGGACTCCGGCCCCGACCATACGGAAGATGACGGCTTGAGCCGTGCATCCCAAACGCTCCGATCGGAAGCGATTCCAGCCACCAATCCGGGATCAGCCGTTGCCACCCAATAACAAAGAGGATATCCAAGTTCAGCCCCAACAAAGCCGTCTGATCTTCCTCCGATTTGAGGCTATAGCGGTGCGCCCATGTGTGATCGATTGAAGATTCCGTCAAGAACGGACGGAGGTCGTGGTATCCGGCGACGCTCTCCTTCGCTCCTTTCTCCGGCGAGATCGTCACCACATGATCCGGTGTCCATCCGTGCCGAATGAGAGCCGAAATAAACTCTTGAGTCGTATGCTTGCAGCCAGCGACTCCAATCCGCTTGCTATAGCCTTCTTGTCGTCTCACTTGGAACCCTCCGAGGCCAGCCAGCCAACTTGATAGACCTTGCAGTTCGCCGCCATCGAGCGAGCCAAAGTCTCACTCTTACGATCCGCATACTGCTGCAACACCTCAAAGGGTGAGGTTGCAATATCTTGCCACCAAATGGGGTGAACCAAAATATGAAGATGCTTCCCTTCCTGACGAGCAACAGAATCTAAGGGATCGCCCTTGGCCCACACCCCGCGAGAATCCGACATGTAGGCAATATCGCCTTCCGTAAATGTCTTCATGTAGGTATGAGGTCTCGGAGCAGAAAAGGCAGGATCTCCTGTCAGGACATCCGCCGCCGGGCGATGGTAACTCACCACTTCAACCGGGCGCGAGAGCCAGCTTTCCAACATCTTCGCTTCGCGATCACACGCTTCCGCCAGTTCTTCCCGACTCATGCTTAAGGGATAAGATGCGCAATCAAAGTGCAACGCTAGCGAATGACCCGCGTCCAAAATCTGCCGAACCATGCTGGCACCGTTCTCCGAGAACACATTGTAATGGTCTGTCCTCACCATCAGGAAGTATGTGGCATGAACCCCCTCTTCCTTTTCGATCAAAGCCATTTGCAGAGCAGCACCAAGATCGAAGTCAATATCGTGCCGCATCAAAGCGACCTTTCTCGACTGAGACCTTGCCGCTTCCAGGTCAGGAAAAGCAACGAATTCATACCCATCACTCTTCAAGCCGCGCAGAATTTCCCGGTATCGCGTATTGGTTAAGGTCGTCGAAGCCGCTACCGGAAGCTCAGGAAGAGACCCCATCCGATGCCATCGCCCATCCCCAATCGACTCCTGCCCCACAAACTTCCCAATCTCCTCCACCATCCGCTGACCGCTTTCGCCATCACCAAACAGCCCAACCGGAGCGGGATTCGCCGGCACAAACGAGTTCAGCGCATCCCCGAGCACGTCGGCGTCGGTGCCCACTTCCACCGCCCAACCGGATTCCACAATCTCAACCCACCAGCTATTCTCCATCGGGATGATGCAGGGCTTTAGGGCAAAGAAACTCTCGCGCGTCACGCCGCCCGAATCGGTGACAACCCGAACGCATCCGAGCAGCACACTCAGGAACTCGTAATAGCCAAGCGGATCAATGAACTTCAGCGACTGCTTCGGCGTCCAGCCAGCTTCCTCGGCAACCTTTCGCGTTCGTGGATGGATCGGGAAAAGAACGGGCAAGTCGGAACGATCCATGGCCTCCAGAATCGGGAGCAGCACCGCCGGACTGGTCGTGTTCTGCGCCCGGTGGATCGTCGCGAGGTGATATCCGCCCTCCTCGACCCCAAAGTCGGCCGGATGCATAGTCGCCCGGTCGCGATAAACCGCCTTTCCTTGCAAGAAAAGGTCGTACATCGTGTCACCCACAAACCGAACACGATCCGGGTGGAATCCCTCTCGCATCAGATAACGCTGCGCTCTGCGGGTGCTGGTGAGGCACAGGTGCGCCGCATTGTCGGCAATCACCCGGTTGATCTCCTCGGGCACCTCAAACCGGCGAAACACACGCTCCCCGGACTCGAGGTGAATGAACGGTATGTTCAAGTGGGTCGCGGTCAGCGCCGCCGCCAGCGTCGAATTTGTGTCCCCATAGCCCAAAATCGCCGTCGGTTTCTCGGCTCCCACAATCTCCTGGAGCCCTTCCATGATCTTGCCAACCTGGTACCCGCTGGTGCCCGAGCCGACTCCCAGAGCGTGCTTCGGTGCAGGAATCCCCAAGTCTTGGAAGAACACGTCGCTCATGTTGGCGTCGTAGTGCTGCCCGGTGTGCACCATCACTTCCTCAAAAGGAGCCGCATCGCCGAGCTGGGCAAGCACTTTCGCGAGGACGCCTGCTTTCACAAACTGGGGCCGCGCACCAACAACCGTCAAAACCTTTGGCATGGGAGATCCCGAGTCTACCCAGCATCAATTACAGGATCCGCAAAGCCCCGGCTCGCTCTCTGGCCACGTGCAATCTCAGCCCGAGTGACAGAGATCACAGCTTTTCGGGATGCCAGAGGGTCAGCATCAATCCGGTCCGGATCCAAACCGAAAGCCGCCGAACCAAGAGGCAACATGAAAATACCTCCCCTCCGAATCATCACACCGCTCGTGCTCTTCGCGCTCAGCGCGTTCACTTGGGCACAAAAGAAAGGCGATCCCGTGAAAGACGTCGATGTCAGCCTTGGAATGAAACCGAGTGATTCTCTCAGCATCGCCAAGGACGATCTCATCAAAACCTGGGGCAAGCCGACCCTCGACCCGACGATGGCTGGATTCCGCGCCTCCGAGTTCTCGGCGTCTCGTGGAACCGAAGAGCTGGTGTGGCAGTTTGATCTCGCGGTGCCGTCCGTCTACACCTTCTCCAACCGGGGTTTCGCCGCTGATCCGGATCGGCAGGCTCAGATCGGAGTCCTCTGTCATGTCGTTTTCGACTCAAACGGAAAGCCAATTCTCTACGCCTGGCGGTGGCGCGGACGCGACTTTGTCGATGTCGGCACGGTGGTTCGTGCTCTCACCAAAGGCGAAGGATTTCCCAGCGATTCCAAAACCTTGCTTTTCTCGGCAACGGGTGCCGAAGACGCTGCATTTGAGACCCTTGATACCGTCGCCGAGCGTCTCCGACTTCTGAGCACGACTCCCCAGCAAGGTAACTTGAATCCAAACCGAGTTCAAATGGGAACGCCCGTGAAGTCGCTCACCAACGGCCTCGAAAACGAGATCCCGTGGTTAGTCGTGGGAGAAGCCTACGCGGTCAATCCTCTTGGGCAAATCGAGAAGTTCCAGGGCGAGCGTCTGCCCGCCTGGCCGCCGCCGATCCTCTGGCAGGAGCGAGAGTTCGATCTGCTTGCCTCAACCGCGCCAGCGTATCCTGGATCGACCGTCCCTGGGGTCGATATCATCATCAAAAAGTGCCCCTGTAGCGGTAGTTTCGTCATCCCGACGGGAGTTGTGGGCTACGTTCCTCGCGCTTTGCTTGCCCTCAAAGGGAAGGTGAACCGAGACCGCCTGGCCCAATTCACCCGAACCGGCAAATGAGAAGCCATGGCCCGAGCCAGGTGGTGAGGAGCAGAGTCCCTCTTACGCCCGGCTCGGCTCGCGACCAGTGAACACGAATTCGCCACCACTCACGTCCACAACCACATCCTGACCATCGCGGACTTCACCGCTCAGGAGCTTCATCGCCAGAGGATTCATCACCTCTTTCTGAATCGCCCGCTTCAGAGGACGCGCGCCGTATACCGGATCGTAGCCCGCCGTGGCAATCTGAGTCTTCGCCACATCGGTGAGCTGCAACGTGATGCGTCGATCTTTCAACCGACCAATCAAGAGCCCGAGCTGGATCTCCACGATCCGCTTGATCTCACCCACGCCCAAGGATCGGAAGACCACAATGTCATCGAGCCGGTTGATGAACTCGGGCCGGAAGTGGAGCCGTAACTCCTCCAGCACCTTGCCCTTCACCTCCTCGAAGCCAGCGCCTTCAAGGATTCCTTCGCCGTAGCGGTGGCTTCCGATGTTGCTCGTCAGAATCACCACCGTGTTCTTGAAGTCCACCGTGCGCCCTTGTCCATCCGTTAAGCGCCCATCGTCCAGCAGTTGAAGCAGAACGTTGAACACCTCCGGATGCGCTTTTTCGACTTCATCCAGCAGCACAACCGAGTAAGGACGGCGGCGCACGACCTCCGTGAGTTGGCCTCCCTCTTCGTAGCCGACATATCCCGGAGGAGCCCCGATCAGCCTTGCCACCGAGTGGCGCTCTCCGTATTCGCTCATGTCGATCCGCACCATCGCGCGCTCGTCATCAAACATCAAATCGGCGAGTGCTTTGGCCGTTTCCGTCTTGCCGACGCCCGTCGGGCCGAGGAAGAGGAACGAGCCAATCGGGCGATTAGGATCCGAGATCCCCGCGCGGCTTCGGCGAATCGCATCGCTCAAAAGCCGCAGGGCTTCGTCTTGACCAACCACGCGCTTGCCGAGAAAGTCCTCCATGTGGACGAGCTTGTCGATCTCGCCCTCCATCAGCTTGCTCACCGGAACCCCTGTCCAGCGACTGACAATTTCCGCGATATCTTCCGCGTCCACTTGCTCCTTCAGCAATCGACCTTGCTCACTCGCCTCGGCGGCTTCCTGGAGTTGCTTCTCCAGCCTTGGCAACTGACCGTGCTGGATCTCGGCGGCCTTTGCCCAGTCCAGATCCCGCTCCGCGTTCTGCAAGTCGTTCCGCAGAGACTCAATCTGCTCCTTCAGTCCGCGCAGATCTTCAATCTTGTCCTTCTCAGCCTGCCAGCGCGATCGCAGAGCATCCGCCTGCTCGCTGAGCTCCGCCAACTTCCTCTCGGCTTCATCCAGACGCATCTTGCTCGCCTCGTCGTCTTCCTTGCGCAACGCCTCACGGTCGATTTCCAGCTGTCGAATCTGACGCTCCAGCACATCGAGCTCGTGCGGCACGCTGTCAATCTCGATCTTCAGCCGACTCGCCGCTTCATCCACCAGGTCGATCGCCTTGTCGGGGAGTTGCCGGTCGCTGATGTACCGACTGCTCAGCGTCGCTGCCGCAATGATCGCCGAGTCCGTGATTCGCACGCCGTGGTGAATCTCATATCGTTCCTTGAGGCCCCGCAAAATCGAGATCGCCTCATCCACCGTCGGCTCATCTACCAGCACGGTCTGGAATCGACGCTCCAGCGCCTTGTCCTTCTCTACATGAAGGCGGTATTCGTTCAGGGTTGTCGCGCCGATACACCGGAGTTCCCCGCGGGCAAGCATCGGTTTGAGCATGTTCGCCGCATCCAGTGAGCCTTCGGCCTTGCCTGCCCCCACCAGAGTGTGCATCTCGTCGATGAACAGAATGATCTGCCCGCTGGCCTGTTTGATCTCATCCAGCACCGCCTTGAGCCGTTCTTCAAACTCGCCCCTGAACTTGGCTCCCGCCACGAGTGCGCCCATGTCCAAGGCCACCACTCGCTTGCCTCGGAGGCCCTCGGGGACATCGCCGTTGACAACGCGCTGGGCCAATCCTTCCACGACCGCCGTCTTCCCCACCCCTGGTTCGCCAATCAGAACCGGGTTGTTCTTTGTTCGTCGGCTCAGAACTTGGATCGCCCGTCGGATCTCATCGTCGCGGCCGATGACAGGGTCAAGTTTGCCCTGCCGCGCCCTCTCCGTGAGGTCGATTCCGTACTTCTCGAGGGCTTGGAAATTCGATTCTCCGCCCGCGTCGCTGACCTTTCTTCCGGCACGAATGCTCTCGATGGCCTTCATCAGCGTGGGCTTTGTGACGCCATGGCTCACCAGGATCTTGCCCGCCGATCCCTTGTCTTCGGTGAGAGCAAGCAGAACATGCTCGGTGCTCACGTATTCATCCCCCATAGACTCCGCCACCGAGAAGGCGGCGTTGAAAACGCTCTGCAAGCGAGTGCCCAGATTGCTGCCAAACGAGGCCGCGCCTGTGACCTTCGCCGCCCGCTCAAGGGCCGCTTCACTATCGGCGCGAATCGCCCCCACCGGGGCTCCGCTCTTTTCGAGCAGAGTCAGGGGTAGCCCTTCCGAATCCGCGAGAAGCCCGAGCGCCATGTGCTCCGGCTCAACCGCCTGATTCTGATACCGAACAGCAGCTTGCTGAGCCGCTTGAAACGCCTCTTGCGCCTTGATGGTCAGCTTATCAAATCTCATCTTGAGTCACCTACACTTAAGTAACGTATCAGAGCAACTCGCACGTTTCACCCTGGGACTACTTTCTTAAGTGCTTTCCCCACCACGGGATACCCGAACAGGCGGCTGAGCATATAAGAAATTCTTAACGCAATGTCCCGTACAAATACCGGCCCAGAAACCCCCACCTCCCCGTGAATTCCTGTATCATGGAGTCGTCAGCGCATTGGCGCGGGCATTTCTCAACATTTGAGAGGAGCACATACATGAAGATCACCCGTTTCGTGGTGGCGTCGTCAGTCCTTCTGGTCTGCGCGGGCGTCGCCTCGGCAAATCTCGTCACCAACGGTGGCTTTGAAAGCTACACCACCAGCATGGCTACCTCCAGCGGAACCTATTCCGGTGGAAATTACTATGTCTTCCCTGGCGCCAACCTCGGCATCAACGACTGGACGATCAGCGCAACCAGCGTTGATATCGTCGAAAGCGGTGTCGGCGTGGATGTCAACTCCGGACTCGCCGCCCTCGACCTGGTTGGAACCCCTGGCCCCGGTGGCGTCGAGCAAACCCTCGCCACCACCGCCGGCGGAACCTACACCGTCAGCTTCTGGGCGAAGGGCACCGGCGGACTGAACAACATCGTCAACCTGGCCCTCGGCACGGACGTTCGCACGGTGAACATCACCGGAACCTGGGCGCAGTATTCTGAGGTCTTCACCGGTGTGGTTGGCAGCGATCTCCTGAAGTTCTATTCCGACCCCGCCAATGCGGGCAACGGCAACACCTTCATCGACGACATCGAGGCCGTGCCGGAGCCAGCCACGATGACCCTTCTCGCTCTCGGTGCCCTCGCCGCCCGACGACGCAAGAAGGCGTAGCCTCACCACTCTGATACAACTAGGAAATCGGCCCGAGACACCTGCTCTCGGGTCGATTCTTTGCCAAAACTTCCCGGGAGGTCACGACGCTTGGAAGATACAATCTCCCCACGAATGACAGAGGTCACCCCACCCACGGAAGGGCACGAGGCGGAACCGCTCCCGCTCTCCCAAGAAATCCTCGATGTCTTCGCCAAGATCGGCGAAGAAGCGACGATGCACGACCTCTTCCACCAGATTCAGCACCGTGGATTTGGGTTCCTTCTTGTCATCCTCGCGATCCCGCCCGCCGTCCCCGGCACCTCCGGTGTCGCGACGCCTTTCGGCATCCTCATCGCCCTCCTCTCGCTGCAAATGGTGTTCGGCCGCGATGAGCCGTGGCTGCCCCAGTGGGTTCTTAGCAAGAAGATTGGCAAGTCAATGAGGGCGATGTTGAACGCCACCGCCAAGCTTCTGAAGAAGCTGGAGCGCTTCCTCCACCCTCGATTTTCCTGGCTCTACCACCATGTGCCGTTTCGCTGGTTCGTGGCTCCGATCCTCGTCATCAGCGGGCTTGCCATCGCGATTCCGCTGCCCGTGATCAACTCGGTAGCGGGAATCGCGGTTCTGCTGATTGGGCTCGGAATGCTGGAGGAGGACGGCCTCTTTGGCTTCGGGGGCCTCGCCATCGCTTTCGCCGGAATTGCCCTGGCCGTCGTCGCTCTCTATTTCATCATCACCTACGGCCCGCAGGGGGTCGAGATGTTCACGAAGATGATCAAAGGCTCCGGCCACCTCTGGCTCGACCCCATTCCCATCATTCATACAGTGTTTTAAAAGACCCCGCGTGAGCGTCTTGGACTTGCCCTCTCCGAGCTTGCCTCGGGGACGGTGGCCAAAGGCCGGGAGGGGCGGCACCCCGCCTTCTCACAAAATTAGCCGAAGTAGCCAAAGCGGAGAGAGGCAACAGAACTCCGGAGATGCCACGCCATGAACCGTGCGCCAAAGTATTGGACTCGCCCTCTCCGAGCTTGCCTCGGGGAGGGTGGCCAAAGGCCGGGAGGGGCGGAAAACCACCCGAGCCTAAAGGAATCGGGATCCGAGAGCACAAAAAAACTATGCCTGCGCGAGCTGATTCTCCAGACTGCCCAGCTGACGATCAATCGACTCTGCCAGCGAATCCGCATCTCGATCGCGCTCCTCCTGAGCCTTGCGGAGCACATTCGCGAGAACAAATCCCGCCGCAACGCCGACAAGCAGGAATCCTAAACCTTTCACGATTCCAGTTTACTCGCAACCGCCCCCGCCGGTTTCACACCGCCCGCAGAGGTTCGGGTGAATGATAGTAAGAATTGTCGTAAAACGGAATCTGCAGCAGGCGTGCATAGAGAGCGCCCTGTTGCGCCAGCTTCCCGGCCGAGGAATTGATCGGAGAGCCGTGCATGATCGAATAGGTGCCCTGCTCGACAATCAGGAGCGGCATCCGATTTCCCTTCCAATGCAGAACGAGCCGGTAGGTCACCGTCGCCCCAGCCCCAAGCACCGAAGGCCCGAGTTCTGCCATCAGCACCAGCGCATCGAGCTCATCCAGCCCCCCGGCTGCGAACCTTTTGAATACCCCCTGACCCTCTCGGCGCGTGTACCGTCGCCCTCTCAGATCGCAGGTCATCCGCTCGCTGCTCAGCTGACCCCACAGCCCGGCGAGGAAGACCACCGGACCAAGCCAGATGAAAATCCATGGCCCGAAGCCTCCGATCACCGTGCTCGTGAAGCTCAAGAAAAACACCACGGCCCCAAACACCAAGCACCCGATGGTGAGGATGTCGTACCACGTCGGAGGGGCGAAAATCAGTCGCGTCTCGCGCCAAATACGCCCGCTCAGTGGAGTTTCCAGACCATTTTTGGATCGAGACCACGCCACCTGAGGCCGTTCGGGAGTAGGACGCTCGGGAATCATTGCTCTTCCCTATCGTAGACCATCTCGATGGCCCTTCGCGAGACAACTGCCCACGTTTCTGCCGATCCTTACCGCGCCTACCGACCTTGGTTCTATGCCGCGGCGGCTTACAACGCGATCTGGGGCGGGCTCGCGATTCTCTTCCCGAGCCTGGTTTTTGAGCTCTCTGGCATGAATCCGCTTAACTACCCCAGCGTGTTCCAAGGCGTCGGCATGATGGTCGCGGTGTATGCGCTGGGCTACTATTTCATCGCCAAAGACCCGGAGCGGTATGGCAACTTCGTCTGGATCGGACTCCTCGGCAAAACCTTCGGACCAATCGGGTTTGTGTACGGATACCTGACCGGCGAACTCCCCCTCGGCTTCGCCTGGGTGTTCCTCTTCAACGACCTCATCTGGTGGCCCGCCTTCTGGTCATTCGCCCTGAAGCACGCTCGGAAGCCCTTCAACTGAGTGGAAAAGTGATCACTCTTGTTGCCGCAGCTTCTTCCGATTTGTGAAGACGCGTCCATCCCCAGGTTGACAGGATACGAGTGCAAGCAAAATCTGGTCGACCAGCGCGCGTGTGTTCGCGACACCCTGCCCCTCCGGTTGAACGACATAAACTGCTAGCCTGCGGCGAGAAATATCGTGATCTTGTGGGATTCCCTCATCGAAGGTGATGAGCACCTGGTAGCCCTCCTCCTCCGCCCTTGCCAGCAGTTCGCCGTTCTTGGTTCCTGCCCAGCCAAGAAGAATCACATGGTCACAGTCGTGTCCATGAAATTCTTTCCTCAGAGGAAGGGGAAAGTTCTCGTCAAGAAGAATTCTCATCAGCCAGCCCGGTCTAAGCCAGCAGCTTCGCGTAAGATCCCATTCCCCCAAGTCACCACCGCCTGGACTTGTTCTCGGGTCACGCTCGGATAGTTCTCCAAAAACTCGTCAATCCCCATCCCTTCTGCCAAGTTATCGAGAAAGATTGATAGGGGAACCCGGGTTCCGGCGAAACAGAGTTTGCCGTGCATGATGTCTGGGTCAATGCGCAAGATTGACTCTAAGCCTGTCGGGATAACCATTTTCTACCGCCTCTATTCTACGTCACCGCCCAAGCAAATCGAAAAGCGGGCTTACAACCCGACCATCTCTTCACCGACCATCCAGGCTGACGTCTTCGCCGCTTCCCTCTGACGATACGCCTCCTCCACCGAGATCGACGGGTTCACGAACTTCAGACCCTTGAACGCCAGGAACTTCTCGAAGAATGTCCGGTTCAGCACGATCCCTTCGAACTGCTCCTTGCCCGGCCCCACCGCCGAGATCCATGTGTAGTCCCCGTTGTGGCTCGTGCCCGTCCATCCGACATTCCAGTGCCGACTCATCACCATGCCCAGGCCGGCATATTGGTAGCTGTACTGGGTCACCCCGTCCAGAATCTTCTCGTCTCGATTGCGAATCACAAACTTCGCCTGCTCGGCCGTCAAAGTGACTCCTGTGTGCTCCGTCACCTTCGCGATGTAATCATCCGGGTTGGTGATGTCCTTGAGCAAGGGCAACAAAACCTCGAAGCTCATCGTGCTCTTTGGCAGCAGGTAGAGTCCGGTGTCTTTCCCCGGGAAGAGCTGATAGTTCAGCGTCGGGCCGCCGCATCCGTGGTCGCTGGTGACCACCACCAGAGTCTCGCCATTATTGCGGGCAAACTCCAACACCGCCTCCACTGCGCTTTCAAAGGCGAGCTGATCGCCGACAATCGCTGCCGCGTCGTTATTGTGAGCGGCATGATCCACCCGGGCCCCCTCGATCATCAGGAAGAATCCTTCCTTACTGCCCTTGAGCAAACGCAGAGCCTCGACCGACATCTCGCGCAGACTCGGCATCTGCTCCTCCAGAGCCGGGGTATTCACCCGATCCACCTCGTACGGAGTCTGATTCTCGGCAAACAGCCCGAGAACTCGGCCCTTCGCCGCCTTCAGAGCCTTCGTCGAACGGGCCACCGCATAGCCCTTCTTCGCAAAATCACCCGAAACATCGCGCTTATCCGACCGAGCCGAGGCATCGAAGAACTTCGAGCCGCCGCCCATCACGACATCGACTTCCTCGTTCAGATAGCAAACCGCAATCTCTTCTTCGCCACGCCGGCTGATCGTGTAGGCGGCAAAGCCCGCCGGAGTCGCGTGGGTGGCGCTCGCGGTGGTCACGAGACCGGTTTTCATCCCGGCTTGACGGAACAAGCGGCAGATTGGCGTCAAGAAGGTTCCATCGGGGAAAGCGTTCACGTAGCCGTTGAGAATGTGCGTCCCGCTTCCCCATGAGCTGGCGGCCGCCGCAGAATCCGGGACAAAGCCCTCGAGTATCCGCGGATCCATCAGGCCGTGAACCGCATCATCCGCCCGCTTGAGCTGCGCCCAGACCGATTTCTTGCCGAGAACGAGTTCCGAATACTGATTCGCCATCACCGGAACACTCGGCATCATCCCGTCGCTCACCATCAGAATGATGTTCTTCGGCTTCTTTGGGGCACTCGGAATCGAGGCCCGACCGAGGAGCGGCGCACTCACCGCGCCCGCAACGGCGGTACCCAAAAGACCACGACGAGAAATGCGATCTGCCATGCCTCTATTCTACTGAGACTGGCATTAACATTTGCCCAAGACTAGTGCGTTCCCGACTTCTTCGGATCCGCCATCGCTCTCAGGCCATCGCCGACAAAGTTCAGGGCAAAGATCGTCAGCGAGAGAATCAGACACGGCCAGAGCAACAGAAGCGGATACGAGTTCTTGTTCAGGTTCCCCACCTGAATCATCTGACCCCAACTCGGCTCGGGCGGCTGAACGCCAATTCCCAAGAAGCTCAGTGTCGATTCGGCGAGAATTGTCGCCGCGACATCCACCATCATCACCGCAAGGAGAACTCCCCAGAGGTGAGGCAAAATGTGCCGGATCACGAGATAGAACGTCGAAGCCCCCATCGCGCGACTCGCCGTCACAAACTCGCGATCCTTGAGGCTTGCCACCTGATTCTTCACCAAACGCGCCACCGGAGGCCATGCCCCGACCGCCAAACCAAGAATCACCGGCCCGACCCCCATGCTGAAAACCCCGACGATCATGATCGCGAGGAGCAAATCAGGGAAAGCAAACATGCCGTCGGTGAACCGCTGCAGGGGAATGCTCACCCACTTCGGCCCGAACACGCTCAGAACTCCCACCAGAATCCCGACCGCCACCGCGATGACCTGCACCACCACGCCAATGAGCAGCGAAAGCCGCGCCCCGTAGGCCAGCCGAGAAAAGATATCGCGCCCAATCTCATCGGTTCCCAGCCAGAACTGACCGCTTGGGGGGAGGAATGGCGCGCCCACCGTCACATCATACGGATGCTTCAGCGATGGGCCGAAGATCGCAAACAAAACCAGCAGCACCAGGTACCCCACGCCGCACCAGAACAAACCGTTCCCGCGCGTCCGCGTCCTAGCGACCTTCCCCGCCGCCGCGATCATACTTGCGACTCCCTGATCCGTGGATCAATCAGCGGCAAAAGTAAGTCGACGATAAGATTCACCGCGACAAACATCGCGCCCGTCACCAGGGTTGCCGCGAGAATCATCGGCGTATCCCGCTGGGTGATCGCGGTGATCGTCTCTCGCCCAATTCCGGGAATCGTGTAGGCGTTCTCGACCACAAACGATCCCGTGAGCAGATAGCCAAAGCTCGTCCCAATCGCGGTGAGCACCGGAATGATGGCGTTGCGGAGGCAGTGCTTGAAGTAAAGCTGAATCCGTGGCACGCCTTTCGCAACCGCCAGCCGAACGTATTCCTGACCCAGCGTTTCCACCATGCTTGCCCGCATGAGGCGCGTGAGCGTCGCCATCGGACGAAGTGACAGCACCACCACTGGGATGATGAGATAGTAGATATCCCCCGCCACCCGACGCCCATCGGGCTGCCAAGTCGCAGGGAGCTGATCCCACTGCACGGCAAACAGATAGACCAGAACAGGGAGCAACACATAGTTCGGAATCGTGACCCCGAGCGTACTCAGGCTCAATATCGCCCGATCCGCCGCCCTATTCTCCCGGATCGCCGCAATTGTCCCGAGCGTGATCCCGACAATACTCGCAAGGAGAATCGCCAGCACGGCAATCCGCATGGTCACAGGAATCGTCGCCGCGAGCCTCTTGTTGATCGGCTCCTGAATCCCCACCGCGCTCACCCCGAAATCGAGCCGCGCCGCATTCCCCATGAACTCGACATACCGAACCGGCCAGGGCCGATCCAGACCCATTTCCCGGCGAATCCGCTGCACCTGCTCCGCCGTGACCTTATCCCCGGCACGGATCGTCGCCGCATCACCCGGAGCGATCTCATCCGCCATGAAGGTGATGAACGAAATGAAGATCAGGCTGAACAAGCTGTAGAGCAAGCGCAAAAGAATCGCGCGACCGGTGAGTTTGGTTGCGCGATCCCCACTGCTGGTGCGAACGCTTGAAGTCGATGAATCAGCCACGCGAAATCGTGACGGAAGTTACCTGATCGCCGGACTCTACTGCCGACACGATCTCCATTCCCCGCACGACTTGACCAAATACCGTGTACTGCTTATCCAAAAACGGCTTGTCATCCAGCATGATGTAGAACTGACTGTCGCCGCCATCGCGGTCGCGAATCTCGGTGGAGAGCCCAACCGCGCCCTTCACGTGGCTCTTGCCGGTCTCTTCATACGGGATGCGCGCTCCCGATCCACCTTTGCCAATCGACTGATCATCCACCGACTTGCTCTTGGTTCCAGGGTCGCCGAAACGCACCAAAAACGGCCGGGGATCCTTCATCACGCCAAAGAACTTCTGACCGTTGTAAAAGCCAGAATCCGCGAGCTTCATGATGTGCTCGGTGGTTTTGGGGGCTTCCTTGGTGAACAGCTCGATCACTACGTCGCCCTTTCCTGCGATCTTGATCGTCATCGTTGTGGGCGCAGGAACCGGCGCGCTCCCCGCAATCGCGAGCAGCAGCCCCAGCATCATCGCCACCATCACCAACCGTAGTCGTCCGATCATTCTCGTTCTTCTCGCTCTCTCCTGTGAGTTATAGACGAGGGAACGCCCCAGAGGTATCCACGTGGTCCTATTTGAACCTCCACAGAACATTCCTCACAAAAAACTCACAACTCCGACCCACAATACACCCAAGGTATGAGACTCCTGATTGTCGAGGATGATCTGATCATCGCCAGCGAGCTGGAACGCGCGCTCCGCCAGCAAGGACACCATGCCGATATCGCCCACGATGGCGAATCTGGCCTCCGTTTCGCCTTCGACAAACCCTACTCCGTCATCCTCCTCGACGTGATGCTCCCCGGGATGACCGGGTTCGAAGTCTGCCGAGCCCTCCGCAAGGCCAGCATCTCGACCCCGATCATCATGCTCACCGCCCTGGACAGCATCGACGACAAAGTCGAGGGCCTCGACGCAGGAGCTGACGACTACCTCCCCAAACCCTTTGCCCTCAAGGAACTCTTCGCCCGACTCCGCGCCCTGGAGCGCCGCGAATCTCAGCAGAAATCCGAAGTCATCGAAGTCGCCGATCTCCGGATCGACACCGCGCATCACACCGTTACTCGGGGCGGTCAAGAGATCTCCCTCACTAAGCGCGAACTCTCTCTCCTCATCGCCCTTGCCCGGCACACGGGCCACGTTCTCGACCGCGAAATGATCCTCCAGCGTGTTTTCCAGAACGAAGAAGCCTTGCCAAACACCGTCAACTTCCACATGTCGTCACTGCGCAAGAAGATAGACCCGCCTCACCTTCCGCGCCTCATCCACACCATCCACGGGCTCGGCTACAGTCTCCGACCACCGGACCCGGTCGAGGAGACGCCATGACCCTCTCCCTCCGCGCCCGCCTCTCGCTCTGGAACGCTGCGGTGCTCGCCGCCGCCCTCCTCATCGTCAGCACGGTTCTCATCTTCATCACCCAGCGCATGATGCTGGATTCGATCGATCGCGAGCTCCTCGCCCGAAGCCTCCGCGCTGGCCCCGATCGCCCCCGGGGACAAGGCGGCCCGGGCGGCGGAGGGTTCGGCCCGGGTCGAGGCCAACCCCCCCTTCAAGGCCAAAATCCCGGCGAAAACCGCGGATCGGGCTTGCGAGGAATGCGCCAAACCCAAAGCAATCCAGCAGAGCAAGGCACCTTCGGCCAATCCCCTCCGCCATTCGTGATTCCAGATGGCCTGGATTCCGAAACCGCACACCTCCTCAACCTACTGCGCCCGAGATTCTTCCCCGCCAACCCCGATTCGGCCCGTCCCCCCGAAAATCCTTGGAGCGAATCTGGCCTGCGCGCCGCGCAAAATGGTCAACTCACGTTCTCGGCCGACAAGGAAGGAGAGCGGCCGATCCGAGTGATCTCGCGGCCCGTGCGGGTGAACGGACAACAGATTGGCGTCATCCAAGCCGCCACCAATCTCGAACCCCTTGAGAACCTGCGCCGCGTCCAGCGACTCCTCCTCCTTGCCCTCATTCCTGGCTCGATTCTTCTTGCGACCGCCGGAGGGCTCTTCCTGAGCGGACGCGCCCTGCGTCCGATCGAAGTCGTTACCCAAGCCGCCGAGAAAATCGACCTCGACACTCTCAACACCAAACTCCCGGTGCGAGGCGATGACGAAATCGCCCGCCTGAGCCAGAGGTTCAACGAAATGGTCGAGCGTCTGGGCGAATCCGCCGCCGTCAAGCAGCGATTTCTCGATCAACAAGCCGAACTCCTCGACCAGCAGCGCCGATTCAACGCCGACGTCTCCCACGAGCTCCGCACCCCGCTGACGCGGATCAAGCTCGTCGCGGAATCTGCCCAACTCGATGACTCCCTGCCCGATGACACCAAGGAGCGATTCACCACCATCGAGCAAGCCAGCGACGCAATGTCCCACCTCATCGAGCAGATGCTCGTGCTCGCCCGATCCGACGCCGGAGCTTTATCCCTCTCGCTTTCGGATCTCAATCCGCACGATGTCGTCAGCCGCACCCTCATGCTCGCAGGAATGTCCGAGGGAGATCGCGTCAAGCTCTCCATCTCAGAGGTCTCGAACCTCCGCGCCGATCGTGATTCACTCGTGAGGATTCTCCTGAATCTCCTCACCAATGCGGATCGGCACACCCCTGCCGGAGGCACGATCACTCTGTTCCTGCGGTCGGTCGAGGGTGGCGTGGTCTGGGGAGTGCGTGACACCGGCGAAGGCATTGCGCCGGAGCACCTGCCGCATCTCACCGAACGCTTCTACCGAATCGACAAAGCCCGAACGCGCCAGGACGGAGGCACCGGACTGGGGCTTGCCATTGTCGAAACCCTTGCCCGTGCCCACGGCGGACAGATTCAAATCATCAGCCAACCCGGCTCGGGAACCACCGTCGAAGTTTTTCTTCCCCAAACCGCCTGAATCCAGAAAAAGCCGCGTTTCCTCACAAATCCCTCACACCAAAAACCTAATCTTCAATCAGACCGAACTCAAACGAGTGGTTCGGAAAACTCGGAGGAAACGATGAAACACACAACCCATCTCTTGACCCTCGCCCTCGCAACTGTGGCCACTGCGGGCAGCATCTTTGCCTCGCAAGTCACCGAGACCCGAGCAACCCACGCGACTTCCCGCGACACTCTCGTCGCCGCGACGGAACTCCTCAACACCACTCCGATGATGCTCGTCAGCGACGTAACTTCGGATGACGAGACCGGTTGCCTGTTCGCCCAGCAAGGCCCGCGCGGTCAAGGCGGACAAGCCGGCCCCGGAGGTCAGGGCGGCCCGGGAATGGGAATGCGCGGCGCGCCTCCCCTCCTGATGGTTCTGCGCGATCCCCTGGTGCAAAAGGAGCTCAAGCTGACCCAAGAGCAACTGGATCGAATCGCTGAAGAACTGCGACCTCCCCAAGGCGGCCCCGGTGCTGGCGGACAAGGCGGACGTGGTCAAGGCCAAGGCGGCGGACAGGGACAAGGACGCGGTCAAGGCCAAGGTGGCCCGGGAGCAGGTGGCCCCGGCGGTCAAGACGGCATGGTGCTCAACAAGCTACAAGAAATCCTGACCCCGCAGCAGTTCACGCGACTGCGCCAGCTCGAACTCCAGTTCATCGGTGCCCCGGCGGTTCTCCGACCGGATGTGGCCAAGGAACTTGAGATCACCGAAGTCCAAAACGAGCAGATCCGAGCCATTCTCGACAGCTTCCGACCCCAAGGCGGCCCCGGTGGCCAAGGCGGACGCGGACAAGGTCAGGGTCAAGGCGGCGGACGTGGTCAAGGCGGCGGTCAAGGCCAGGGCGGAGGACAAGGTCAAGCTGGCCCGCGTGGCGGCGGACAAGGCGGCCCGGGAGCTGGTGGCCCGCCGCCGATGATCGACCCGCAGGTGAAGGCTCAGATCGAGCAAAAGATCATGGCCGTGCTCACTGAAAATCAACGAAGCGAGTGGCGATCCATGCTCGGCGCGAAGTTCACCTTCAGCCCGCCGCCGCAAGGCGGACAAGGCCGCGGCGGTCAAGGCCAAGGTCAAGGTCAAGGCGGTCGCGGGGGACGCGGAGGCAATGGTGGTGGCGGTGGCAACATCCCGCCCGAAGCCTCCACCACCAGCTTCATCGCCTAAGATCGCTCGCGACGAGCGTTGACTCCCCACCCCCGGCCCTCGCGCCGGGGGTGTTTTTTGATGCTTGCCTCTTGACAAAAAAAAGACCCCAGAGCCATGCTCCGGGGTCTTCTCGAGGATCAAGCAATCGGGCCGCGATTAGTCGCGATGCTTGCGATGCTCGCGCAGGAACGCCGGGATATCGATTTCGCTATCCGACTCCTCGTAAACCTCGCTCGGCTCGGTGACCGCTTCGCGCTGAACCGCGCGGTTGCGATCCCAAATGTCTCGGATGGCGTTGGCCGTCGGATTCGTCATCGCCTGGCTCCGCGGAGCCTCCGGAGCCTCAACCACCGGCTCTTCAACCGGAGTCGTAACCACGCTCTCCGTGACCACCGGGCGCTCGATTTCGCGCGGGGCCGTCACGGTTTGGAAGCTACGCACCGGCGAGGCTTCCACCACGCGATTCGGATCGAAACCCGTAGCCAGAACGGTGATGCGAACCTCACCCTCCAGGCGCGGATCAATGACCGTGCCGAAGAAGATATTCGCCTCTTCCGCGTCGCAGAGATGGTGGATGTAGTCCATCGCCTCGCTGACTTCGCTCAGCGTCAGATCCTCGCCGCTCGTCACGTTGACAAGCAGGCCACGGGCACCATTGATGGTTTGCTCTAGCAGCGGGCTGCTCGTGGCTTGTTGAGCCGCTTGCAGGGCTCGGTGCTCGCCCACTCCGTAGCCGATTCCCATCAGCGCCGGGCCGGCATCCATCATGACCGCCTTCACGTCGGCGAAGTCCACGTTGATCTGCCCAGGAACGGTGATGATGTCGCTAATGCCCTGCACGCCTTGTCGCAGAACGTCATCCGCGACGGCGAACGCATCCTTCAGCGTCGTGCGGCGCTCCACCACGTCCAGAAGCCGGTCGTTGGGGATCGTAATCATCGTGTCCACGCGACCCACGAGGCTCGTGACCCCGTTGTCCGCCATGCGTCGTCGTCGCGGGCCTTCGAAGCCGAACGGTCGCGTGACAATTGCCACGGTGAGCGCGCCCAGCTCGCGAGCCAGATCGGCGATCACCGGAGCCGCGCCGGTACCCGTACCGCCGCCCATGCCCGCCGTGATGAACACCATGTCGGCGCCTTCCAAAATCTTGCGAACGTCGTTCTTGGTCTCTTCCGCGGCCGCCTTTCCGACCTCCGGATCGCCGCCCGCACCCAGCCCGCGCGCAAGATTCGCGCCCAACTGAACCTTGCGGCTCGCCATCGACTTATCCAGAACCTGCGTGTCCGTGTTCATCGCCACGAACTCGACGCCCTGAATTCCTGCCTCGATCATTCGGTTGACTGCGTTGCATCCGCCACCGCCCACACCGACGACCTTAATCACTGCACCTTCGATATTCACCATCGCCTGATCCTTTTTGTTGCGACTACCGCCGCTCGAAATGAAATGTGTTTAACCTTTTCGGTCAAACTTAGAAATAAGAGCCCTCATTCGATCCCGCCAACCGGAGCTGCCGGAGATCGGTGCGAGTTCTTCGTCACCAGATTCTAAAGCGTACCGCGCAACGCCCACCACCGTGGCAAGCATAGGCGATGCGACCTGTCCCGCAAATCTACCGGAAACCATCGGTTGGCCCCCTTTGACTTGCGCTTTGGGCAAGATTCGGAGCAAAAGCTCCTCAGTTCCCGGAAGAAGGCTTCCGCCCCCTGAAAGTACCACACTTCTCGGCACTCCGCCGCTCAAATCGGCTTCGTCCAACGATTGGGCCGCAAGGTCGAACAATTCCTTCATCCGGCTCTCGATGATTTCGCAGAGGACACGCCGTTGCATCGGTCGAGCATGATCTTGATCAAATTGCTGAACCTGAACGGTCTCCCCGCCATCCGCCGCGTCTGCGAGGGCCGAGCCGTGCTCCAGTTTCAACCGCTCGGCTTCATCGAACGTCGTACGCAAGAGCTGCTGCAGATCGCGTGTGACCAAGGCACCACCGATCGGAATCACGTCCTGATAAACATAGGCTCCGTCCACAAAGACCGACAAATCGGTTTTTCCCGCGCCTATATCGAGCACCGCGCACCCGAGATCCATTGCTTCTTCACTCAGAACCCCGAGCCCCGATCCGAGCGAGCTGGGCACCATCCCCAAAACCTTTCGGCCCGTGGCCTCAATCACATTTTCTGCGCTCTGAATCTGGACGGTCGCCCCGGAAACAATGTGCGTGGAGACCTCCAATCGGCTCCCCGCCAGCCCGATTGGGCGCATCATGCCCCGCTGGCCGTCGACGATGTATTCACGAGGAACCGCCAAAACTTGCTCATGTCCGCTGGGCAAGGTCACTTTGCGGCTGTTGCCGAGCACCTGGTGAATATCCTGTCGCCGAATCGCGCGACCACCCGGATAGATCGGCATCATCGCCAGACCTGTAGTGCTTGTCAGGCTCGATCCGGATGCGGAAAGCCAGATCTCGCTGGCCCGTACCTTCAGATGGCGCTCAATTTTTCCGAGCACGTTGTCCACGCCACGCGCCGCTTCGGCCACATCCCGCACAGATCCCTTCTGGATACCCTCGCTCGGAACGTATGCCAGCGATTTGATCTCCAGGCACCCCGATGCATCGACCACTGCCGCCACGGCAGCGATCTTCGCCGTACCCAATTCAACGGCAATCACCAGATCGTTCGTGCTCATCTTTTCTTGACTAAACCTATCCTTTTCTCACGCCCTTTGTGCGCAAACTTCTACGAACCAGAAACGGCTTCGCCCTCGGTTCTTGTCGCAAGTTCTGATTCCAGCTGCTTGCGTTTTCTCGCATCAGTATAGCGGGTAACCACCAATCGCCTGATCAAACTCAGGTTGGTAAATATCCTCATTCCGAACACAACTCCCGCCGCGAGCATGAGATTTATACCAATTCCCAAGCCCAACCATACAAAGAACACTGCAATGAGGATGTTGAAAAGAAATCCGGTGACAAAGATGTCCGTCTGGAACTTCCCCTCCATGTGGCTCCGTGATCCGCCGCAGATCGAATCCAACCCGGCCAAGACCGCAACGCTCAGATAGGGAGCAAGGGTCGGATCGACCCCGCCACGCGAGATGGAGAGCCCCAAAAGTAAGCCAACGATCAACGCCAGAATCGGGATCAAAATCAAGGTTTGACCTCCGGAACCTTACCAAATTGACCGGTCGTGGTGCCATCAAAGGCGGGCAAGTATAACTTATCCGCAGGTTCAACTTTGGCCATCGCGGGGTCAATGGAGCGCAAGTCTTCGAGAATTCCGCCCGGCATGTTGATCGCCCCCATGAGCGTCTTTTGATCCCCAATCGCCTGAATCACTACGGGAGGAGCGATCTTTTGAGAGTCAACCAAAATCGTTGTCCCCACGCATCGGAAGTCCGTTCCCGGCCCGACCCTCAGGCCATTCACCGAAATCGCCTCGGCTCCCGCATTAAAAAGCTCGTTCACGGTCTTGAGGACATCGATGAAGTGAACAACGCCATCGTTCGCAATCAGCATTTCGTCCGCCGATTTCTTCGAGTCATCCAACGTCACAATGAGCCCTGGCCCCTCCAGATCAGTCAAACCAGCAAACTTCTTCACGTCTTGCAGGCTCTTGTTCAGCTCACTGCTTGCGTTGCCTTGGTTCGCCAGAGTGCTCTCAAGTCGCCCTTTTTCCTCGCGCAACTTCGAGACCTCGCTCCGGAGTTTTGCGACCTCATCGGCCAAATCGAGCGATCCCAAAAGGGCCGGATTGATGATCTCCGGCGGAAGATTTCCCATCCGCGAGTCCACCGCTTGCGTTGCCGTGAAGGCAATCGAGATCAAAAAGCCGCTCAACAAAGCCACAATCGTGACTGGGATCACCCATCGGGAGGGGTTCTTCTTTCGCTGGGCAAAGGGGTTCATGGCAGTGCGGCAGGGTTAGGGGCTATAGGTCGGTCGATCCGGAGCGGTTAATTGAATCACCTTTGCCCGCTTAAACTTATCCTCTTCATTCGCGATGATGCGCGACAAGGCCTCCATCTTCAGGGCAAGATCACTCGATGAACCCAGAACAACCACCGGTCCATCCTTAACACGTAAGGATAGAACGCTTTGCGAATCAACTTCAACCGAATAGTCCAACTGCGGTGCCTTAGACCGGGTTAATTCGATCACTTCCACGACCGCCCCCGGTTCCCATGTCCCCAAAATGGCGCCGGAGGGTGACAGGGACTCTACCGGAACAAGCACATCGGGAAGATCGGCCTGCGGATCAATCTGGGCCGGGGCCTCGCTCTCTTCCGAAGTCTCCTCGGTGACAGCCGCCAATCTCGGATACCGAGGATCGCGGTACAGATCGCCGCGAGCATCCAAAAACAGGTCGATTGTCTCGCTGAGACGAGCGACGGGGACGCGATAGATCACCTTTGCCGATACTCTTCCGAAGACATTTGCGGTTAGATCCACCCGCTCAATACGATCCGCGACCCGCAGCCGCGAGGCCAAATCGGCGGTATTCAACCGGGCCCAGGGGATCGACTTGCTGTACTGCGCCGCCTGCTTCATCGCCGGCACATCCAGAGGATCCACGTCCTGCGCGCTCAAGCGACGGGGAGCCGTCAGAGGGCTCAAGAACATGCCGAGTCCCAGATTAAGAAGCGCGAGCATCCAGAGCCATGCACCGAGCGTGAGTTTGCTCTTACGTCGCCGCTTTTGGCCGCCAGACTTAGACTTAGTGCTGCGAGAGGGCATCTTCCACGATCCATTTCACCACATCGTTGAAGCTCATTCCCGCTTCTTTTGCACTTCGCGGCACCAAACTGGTGGGAGTCATGCCCGGCAAGGTGTTCGTTTCCAGCGCGACGATCCGATCTTTTGTCACGATCATGTCGGTTCGCGTGATGCCTCGGCATCCCAAGGCTTGATGTGCCCGCACCGCTTGATCCATCGCGATTTGTGTCTGTTCCGGAGTGAGCCGAGCTGGACAAATCTCCTCGGTTGCGCCGGGGGTGTACTTCATTTCAAAGTCGTAGGAACCACTCTTGGGCACGACCTCAACAGGAGGCATCGCTCGGTCTCCGAACACCGGCACGCTGATCTCGACCCCCTGCACCATCTCTTCAACGAGGCACGCTTCGTCATGAGCCAAAGCCTTCTCGATCGCGGCAGGAAGCTCGGCAGCATCATGCACAAAACTTAGTCCCACGGTCGATCCTTGGGAGTTCGGCTTCACGACCACCGGCATCGGGAGATCCGGCAAAGGATCGCCTCGCCGAACCTGGACACCTTGCGGAACTGGAACACCTGCGGCGGAGAGAACGCGCTTCGTGGCCTCCTTATCCATCGCAATGGCGCTTGCTTGGATGCCGGATCCTGTGTACGGTATATGAAAGAATTCGAGCAGTCCTTGCGCCGTTCCGTCCTCATCTCCTGGACCATGAAGGGCGAGGAATACGAGGTCAGGACGATCCGCCCCGACCAGAACCGAGAGATCGCCCGAGGAAAGAGCCACTTGGCTCAGATCCACCAACTGGGCGTCGTAACGCAACTCTTTCAAGCCAGCGAAGATCGCTCGACCACTGTGGATGGAGACTTCCCTTTCCGGGCTCGAACCAGCGTAGGCTACAAGAACCTTAGGCGTGGGTCTCTCGCGGCGCTTTAGTTCGGCGGCGAGACCAGGCGCAAATTCACTGATATTCCCTGCCCCCATTCCCACAATCACATCGCCCGGCTGGATCCACGCGGCTACTTCGCGCGGCAGCAGGTAACGGGCCGGGACATACCGCGAGGGCTTGGTCAGCTTCTCGCCGATCCGAACACTGCTCACCCCCGGAATCGGAGCCTCCCGGGCCGGATAGATGTCGGTGAGAACAACAAAATCAGCTTCATCCAGGCTCGCGGCAAACTCGCTGATAAGCGGGGCGGTCCGTGTGTAGAGGTGCGGCTGAAAAACCACAACTAATCTCTGACGCTTCCCGGTCGCGATCCAACCTTCCCGAATCGCTTGCAAGGCCACCGTGACTTCGGTCGGATGGTGCGCGTAGTCGTCGAGAATTGTGATCTCACCCGTTCCCCCGGGGGTTTGACCCTCGAAAATCACTTGTTGACGTCGCTCGGCACCGCCGAATCCCGCGATCGCTTGGCGTCCGGCATCGGTGGACTCTCGGCCAACCGCCTGCGAAAAGCCCGCCAGGGCAGCCAAGGCGTTGGCCCGGTTATGGGCGCCCTTTTGAGCCAAGCTCAAGGGCGCGCCCGACTCATCGACCGGAGACCCGCTCGGCTCGAAACCCACGCCCTGGCATCGCACGCGGCCCGCGATTTCTACCGAGCCCGCATCCGCTGAGTTAAAGACCAAGTGCTCGGCGCGATTTACAAACCGAGTGACCGAATCACGCAGGTTTTCCCACGTCTCGTGGAAGTCCACATGATCCAGTTCCAGGTTGGTCAGCACAACGGTGTGAGGGTCAAAATCATGGAGGCTATCGTAGGCTTCGCAGGCCTCGATGACAGCATAGTCACCCGCGCCCTCCCGGATCGAGGTTCCCCAAGCTGGAACCTCGGCCCCAACCACGACGGTGGGGTCGAATCCTTCTGCGACCATCGCGAGGGCCAGCATGCTGGTCGTGGTGGTTTTGCCGTGGGTTCCGGTGACCGCGATGGTCTTTTTGTCGCGGAGCAGCCAACCCAGCACCTGAGAACGGCGGAAGAGCGGCACTCCGAGCTCCATCGCCCGAGCGACTTCCGGAGAAGTATCCAGGGGGATCGCATCGGTGAGAACCAGAGCATCACCGCGCTGAATCGACTCTCCACTGTGTCCAATTTTGACTTCGATTCCTGACTCAATCAGATCCAGGATCAGGTCGCTGGGGGTCGAATCGGTTCCCCGAACCGTGAAGCCTCGGTTCTGCAGCATTCTCGCCACGCCCGACATTCCCGCTCCGCCGATTCCGACCAAAAAGAACGATTGGATCGAATCCAGCTGCTCTCGGGGAGCGAATCGAGTGGCGATTTCCTGCTTTGTCCTCATCAACGACCTGCCGCGCTCTTGATCATCCCTAAAATCTGAGGCACTGCGTCCGGCACGTCCCATTCGGCGAGGGCCTTTTGCGCCGCCTCCACCCGGTCGGAATCGTTGAGCCACGAGAGAACACGCGACTCAATTCGAGCAGGATCCAGATCTTTTTGGGCGATGATTTCTGCCGCGCCAAGATTCACGAATTCCTCCGCGTTGATTCGTTGATGATCGTTGAATGCGGCGGGATACGGCACCAAGACGCTCGGTTTTCGGAACGCGGCCAGTTCGGCCATCGTGCCTGCACCACTGCGACATAGGGCCACCGAGGCGTTGAACATTGCCGAAGCCATTTCATCCCCCTCTACATACGCCTTGATCGTGTAGTCCGAACGGATGCCCATTTTCTGGAGCGAATTCATCGTGCTTTCGAAGTGCGAAAGGCCCGTGAGGTGGAGCCACTGCACTTCGGTCGAGGCCATGCGCAGAGCTGTGCCAAGCGCATGATCGTTGAGCGCCGCGCTGCCTTGCGATCCTCCCATCACCAGGACGAGAGGAGCCGCTTTCACGGCACCGGCATCCAGGAGCAGACGGCCTTGGGCACTCTCTCGCATGGCTTTGCGGATCGGCATTCCCGTGCGCTGAACCTTCCCTTTTGGAAAGTGTTGAGCGGAGGCGTGGAAAACCGTGCAGACCGTTTGGGCGGATCGGGAAGCCAGCAGAATCGTCCGTCCGGGAACCGAATTCTGCTCGTGCAGCACCACAGGAATGCGCAGCTTTCGGGCCGCGTTCAGCACAGGAGCAGCAGAATAGCCTCCGGTGGCGAAGATCACATCGGGGCGAATCTTCTCAAGGTCGCGCTTGGCCTCGCCCGAACTTCTGAGCAGGTTCAGCAGGCTCTTCATCCCGCGGATCGTGTGGAGTCGGTACACCGGCTCGCTGCCGTAGGTGCGGATCGGCAGGTTGACTTTGCCGCAGATCGACTTCTCCTGACCACGCCGCGAACCTAAGTACTCGACATCAGCGCCTTGATCTCGAGCGGCAAGGGCGACCTCGATGGCAGGATAAACATGCCCGCCCGTTCCGCCGCCGGTGACAACCAGCCTCATCTCACCGACACCTTGCGGTGGAACTCGGGATAGGCTTCCTCCAAGGAGGGGTTGTCGTTTCCGGAGCGCGCGCTGGGCTTGCCCCCATTTGCGACGACGGCTTGGCACAGCCCGAGCATGATCCAGATGGCAATGCTGCTGGTGCCGCCGCCGCTGATGAACGGGAGAGGAATCCCCATGGGAGGCAATGTGCCGTTCCCCATCATGATGTTGGCGCACGTTTGGCTGCCCACCCACACGGCCGTTCCCACGAGAACAAGGCGACCGAAGAGACTCTCGCTCTGGTTGGCCAGCGACATCAGTCGCCACACCAGCCAGCCGAGCAGTGCGATGACCACCAGGGAGCCGACAAGCCCAAATTCCTCGCCGATGGTGGCAAAGATGAAGTCGGTTGTCGGGGCGGGAAGAGTGTGCTTAGCCCGGCCTTCTGCGAGCCCAACGCCAGTCATTCCGCCGCTGGCGAACGCGATTTCTGCTTGGGTGGTTTGGAAGCCAATCGTGTCGATATTGGCTTGAGACCAGCGGTCAAAGTGGTTGTTCAGCCGCTGAACCCGGTGTCCGCCTTGAAACGCGAAATAGCCAAGAGCTAAAGCCCCAGCAATCCCCAGCGTCCAGAGATTCTTGCTCGAGACTCGGCCGATGAAGAGCATCGCAAAGGCGGTGAGGGCGATGACCGCCGCCGTGTCGAGGTCGGGGCTGCGCTCGACCAGCAGCACGAGTCCCATGACGGCGAGAAAAGGAAGGGCGCGGACGAAGCTCTTCACCGCCACGCGGTCGAGCCAGTCGATCGTGTCTTTCGTCTGCGGACGGTTCCAGAGAGGCTTGGTCGCCAGCGTGGCGGCCAAGAAAATGATGACACCCACCTTTGCGAATTCGCTGGGCTGAATGCTGATCGGGCCGATGAAGATCCATCGTCGCGCCCCGGCGATCTCTTTGCCGAGGCCAGGGACAAAGACAAGAAGCAGGCCGGCAAGCGATACCCAGAACGCCCACCAGCCAACCTTGGCGATTTTCTGGCTGGGGATCTTGCTGACTCCCCACGCGCAGAGCATCGCAAAGATGGTTGCGGGGACATGAGTGAGCAATTCGCGGGGAATCCAGGAGCCGTTGGCCGCGGCGCGGGCATACCCTGCGTCCCAGATGGCAAGAACTCCAATCACCGAAAGGATGGTGGCGAGAACCGCGAGGGTGAAATCAGGGCGTTTGGTTTGTGTCATTTTCGAGCCACTCCTTGGCTATTTCTTTAAATGCCGCTCCCCGCTCACGGAAGTTGGCATACGGGCTGGCACTCGCACATCCTGGTGCGAGCATCACGGTTTCCCCTTCGGATGCTTGATTGGCTGCGGCGAGGAAGGCTTCTTTCAGGGTCTCAAAGACCGGCCAACCGCCGCCGAGCATTGCTTGCAATCCGTCAGGGCTTGGGCCAAAAAGATACACTTTATGGGGACTGGATTTCAAGTAGTCATGGAGCGGGGAAAAGTCCATGTTTTTGGTATTTCCCCCCATGATAAGATGATGTTTTCCCTCTAGACTTTGACTACTCTTGACCACCGCCATCGGATTGGTGCACATCGAATTGTTGATGATTCTCACCCCATTTTTTGTGCCGAGAAGCTCCATGCGGTTTTCGAGGGACCGAAACGCCATCAGGCCGTTGAACATCCCGATGTGGGCCTCTCCCACAAGCCCGCATGCCATCTCCCAGGCCATCATCGCGTTGGCGATGTTGTGCTCGCCCAGGAACGGGAGGTCGTTCTTGTGGACTTCCTGCCCGCTCAGCCAGATGGTGTCGCCACGGCGGCGGGTTTGTCCGTCGGCCAGATTCTCGCCGGAGGGGCTGAAGGCAATGATTCTCGCACCGTTGCTCGCTTCCTCGACCATCTGTCGAGTGACGGACGGTTCGTCGCTGTTCCAGATAATCGTGTCACCTTCGCCCATATTCTTGAACAGATTGAGCTTCGCGGCGGCGTAGTCATTGAAATTGGGATAGCGGTCGCGATGGTCGTCGGTGATGTTGGTGATCGTCGCCACGCGGGGCCGCCAGGTGGAGACAGTCTCCAGTTGCGCACTGCTGACTTCGGCAACCAAACAGCCTTCGGCGGAGGTGTTGAGGGCGGCGGTGGTGAAAACCTGTTCAGGATAGCCGCTCCCGGCGATATTCCCGCAAAGCTGCGCGCCGAAGCCGCCGCCGTCGAGGATCTTCCAGAGCATGACAGTGCTCGTGCTTTTGCCATTCGTGCCGGTGATCGCGAGAATCGGGGCCTCAGCGATGCGGTAAGCGAACTCGATTTCCCCGATGGTTTGGCCCTCCATGTCCTCAAACACCGGGTGATGCGGGGGGATTCCGGGGCTGACGACCAAGAGGTCGTGGTCAGTCGGATCGAGGCGTCCGTGCCAGCCGGTCACGACGTCGATTCCTGCCGCTTCGAGTTGGTCGACGGCGGCCATGACGCGCGGCTGATCGCCGGGCGATTGGTCGAGAACGGTCGGGAATCCACCGAGGGACTTAACGGCGCGGGCGACAGCGAGTCCGCTGACTCCAGCTCCGGCTACGGCGACACGTCGATCACGGAATTCTGAGCGTGGCAATCTACTTCCCTCCTGAGTTCAAATGGATCAAACAGAGTGCAACTACCACGCATGAGAGTTGCACTAAGTGGAACATCCACACGATACGAGTCTCGGGCCAGCCTTTCTCCTGGAATGCGTGGTGGATGGGGGTCTTAAAGTTGAACAAACGCTTCTTGCGCAGCTTCACCGAGGCGATCTGCAAGGGCACGGGGACGATTTCGGCGAGCATGACGAGAAGGATGAGGGTCATCGGGAGAATCGCGCCAACATCGAGGAAGGCTCCGCTCGCCGTCGGGAGCAGGGCAACCGCGACCATCCAGCCGATCAGGGCGCCGAGGGGCAGGGATCCGACATCTCCCATGAACACCCGGGCCGGCGGCGCGTTATAGAAAAGAAACGGGATGAAAGCTACAAACATGATCGCCCCAACCAGGATCATCGCGGGCGATGGGAAGGCGGCGGCGAGCCCGGCACAGAGGATCATTCCGAGCCCTCCGGCGAGGGAATCGAGGCCATCGGCGAAGTTATAGGCGTTGCTCAGGAAGAGGATCAGGAAGACAAACGCGCCGATTTGGAGGGGTTCTTTCCATCCGGTGAGCCACGCGGCGGCGATGCTCGCGCCGATCTCAAGGCCGAGTTTCGGCATCCAGCCGAGACCGCGCTTTCCTGGCATCATCTTGGGGACGATGTAATCGTCAGCGAAGCCGACAATCGCGAAGCCGATCAGGAGAACGAGGGGGGCGACGAGCTCTTCTGTCCATCCCACTCCGAAGCCCGCGAGGATGCCGATCAGGGCGATGATTCCGCCCATCGTCGGGGTTCCCTGCTTATGGGCATGCTCTTGAATATGCGCGCTGATGGTCTGGCGGCTTTTTGCCGCGATCAGGGCCTTCATCACAAAGGGAGCGGCTACCGCGGACGCGCCAAGAGAGGCCATCGCCGCGAGCGGCAAGGACATCAGCCGGCCACCTCGGGGATGGCTTGCTCCAGACCAAGAGCACGGCTCGCCTTCACAAGAACGACGTCACCTGGCTTTACCAAGTCCACCAGCTTCGCCTTCACGGCGTCTAAATCGAGCGTGTCCCAAACCACCATATTCCCGGACGGAAAACCCATCGCGAGAGCTTCTTGGTGCATCCATTGGGTGGGCCCGCCGGTGAGGAGCACCAGATCAGGGTGGGTATCGGCAATCGCTTTGCCGACGAGTCGGTGGCCGCTTTCGGTGAAATCCCCGAGCTCACGCATCTCGCCGAGCACGGCGATTTTCTTTCCGGCTGCTGTTCCTTCGCCGAGCGCGCGGAGGGCGGCGACGGTGGAATCGGGGGAGGCGTTGTAGGTGTCCACCAAGTAAGTCGAGCCACCGATGATTCGCTCTTCCATTCGCATCGGGGGAAGGTCAGCCGTGGCAAGGGCGGAAACGGCGTCGGCAAAGGGGACTCCGGCGCGGATGGCGGCAGCGACCGCGGCGGCGGCGTTTAATCCCATGTGACGCCCGATGGCGTTGAGCGAGACCTCGAATTCCTCGCCGCCGTGTCGCAGCCGAATCGCGCATTCCGACCAGGATTTCATCCGGTATCCGACCAGTTGGACATCGGCATCGGGGCTTGATCCGAAGGTTGTGACGGGAACCCGTGTCCGGTTGACGAGATCGCCGAAGTAGTCATCCTCGCGCCACAAGATGGCGTGCCCGCCGGCGGGAAGGTTCTCAAGAATTTCGCTCTTGGCTTCGAGGATGCCTTGTCGGCTCCCCACCTTCTCAATGTGGGCGGTGCCAATGCAGGTGATGACCGCGATGGTCGGCTGGCTGATCGATGCGAGGTGGCGGATTTGCCCGAATCCGCGCATCCCCATTTCGATGACAGCGGCACGGTGACCGGGAGTCAGGTCATGCCAGACAAGAGGCGAGGTGTACTCGGTGTTGCGGTTGCCCTGATTTTTCAGCACCGGGCCAAGCGGGCTGAGGGCGGCGGCGAGGAGTTCTTTTGTGGTGGTCTTCCCGTTGCTCCCGGTCAGGCCGACAACCGGGCCAGTGAACTCGGCGCGGATGGAGCGACCAAACTTTGCGAGCGCCTCGATCAAGTTCGGTACGAGGATTTCGCAGGGTAGCTCTTGGGTTCGCTCGACCACCGCGCACACGGCACCGCCCAGGAGAGCAGCGTTTGCAAAATCGTGACCATCAACGCGTTCTCCCTTGATCGCCAGGTAGACCGAACCAGCAGGCACATCGCGTGAGTCTGTCACGAAGCTCCCGAATTCGATCCCCGCGTTCTCGATTGGAGACAGCGTTCCGCCCAAGCGGGTCGCGAGTTCACCCAGAGTCAAGCGTGCACCCCCAGGCCGCGCTTCACAAGGTCACGGTCGTCCATCGGGTGCTTGGTGCGACCGATGATTTGGTAGTTCTCGTGCCCTTTGCCGGCGATCACGACAAGGTCTCCCGATTGGGCAAGGCCGACCGCATGGGCGACGGCTTCGGGACGGTCGGTGATGCGGACGAATTCGGCACCGGCGGGGAATCCGGTCGCCACGTCATCGAGGATCGCCTCGGGGCTCTCGGTGCGGGGGTTATCGCTGGTGAGGACAACCACGTCGGAATGAGCGGCGGCCGCCGCCGCCATTTTGGGACGCTTGCTTCGGTCGCGGTCGCCTCCACAGCCGAAGACCGTGATGATCCGCTTGGGGTTCAGGCCCCGGGCGGATTTCAGAAGGAGTTCAAGTGCCTCGGGGGTGTGGGCGTAGTCGACGATGACATCAAACCCGCGTCCGGTGTGCACGGGCTCGAATCGCCCTGGCACGGCTTTGACTTTCTCGAGGGCTCGCATGGCGTCGCTGAGCGGGTAGCCCAGGCAGATGAGTCCAGCGAGCGCACTTGTCGCGTTTTCAATATTGAACAGCCCGCCGACCAAAAGCTGACCAACCACGGTTTCACCTTCGTGTTTGGCGGTGAGGGTCATGCCGCTGGCGCGGACATCGGTGGCTTCGGTGACCAGCTCGGCTCCCGATGCGCCATAGGTGAACACTCGGCACGGAAGCTCGCGCGACCACTGCGCGGCGTAGGGATCCGCGACGTTGAGGGCCCCAACAAAGGGTTTCTCGCTGAGCGCAGCGTGCTCGGTGAAGAGGAGTTTCTTCGCCTCGGAGTAGTTCTCCATCGTGCCGTGGAAATCGAGGTGATCTTGGCTGAGGTTGGTGAACATCCCGACATCAAACTGGACTCCGGAGAGACGCCGCTCGAAGAGAGCATGGGAGCTGACCTCCATCACAAGATGCTCGATTCCCTGCCGCTTGGCATCGGCGAGCATAGACCAGAGCTCCACGGGGAAAGGCGTGGTGTTGTTCAGGGCTTCCATCTGCTCGGCGACCTGGAACCCCAGCGTGCCGAGGTAGGCGGCTTTGCTCCCGAGAGCGAGCAGGGCATGGCGAACCATCCAGGCCGTGGTGGTTTTGCCGTTTGTGCCCGTCACGCCAAAGACTTTCATTCCCGCCGTTGGGTCACCGAGAACGCCTCGGCAGACTCGCCCGAGGGCGAAGTTGAATCGGCTTCCCGTCGGCTCGATAGCGATGGCGGGAATCCCAAGGCTCTGCGCGTAGAGGAGCCCCGATCCGCTGTGGACAATGGCGGCACCGGCACCGGCATCTCGGACTTGAGGCAGGAAGGAGTGGGTGTCGCGCGATGCACTCGGCATACAGACGAAGAGATCACCGGGTTTCACGCTCCGGGAATCAGCCGAAACTCCTCGGAGACTGGGGTTGTCTCCGAGGAATACTTCGGTTGGTCGTGCGCCGGCCCACCGGGCGGCATCCGAGAGTTTCGCGCTGTCCACGTCGGAACTCTACCGCCCCAACGCAGAGTCGTTTTCAACAACCGAGTCGACCTGAGGCGGAATGCCGTAGCGACGGATCACGGCCTTGGCAAGATCGGTGAAGACCGGACCAGCAACCGTGCCACCGTAGTAGCTGCCCGCCTTGGGATCATTGATCATGACCAGGATGACGGCTTTCGGGTTCTGCGCCGGAACAAAGCCGACAAAGTTCGAAACGTAGCCCTTTTGACCACCGCCAGCAAGCTTCTGGGCAGTTCCGGTTTTCCCGGCCATTTGGTAACCAGGAATCCGAAGACCCTTGCCCGTGCCGAAGTCTTTTTCGATGGTGGAAGTCATCATCTTGAGCACGTACTCGCTGGTTTCGGGCGTGAAAACTTCGCCGACTTTCTGCGGCGCAATCTCCTCTTCACCGATGCGGGTGATGAGACGCGGCTTCATCCGGACGCCATGGTTCCCAAACACCGAGAAGGCACTGGCGAGGGCAACCGGAGTCGCGTTCATGGCTTGACCGAAGCCATTGTTTGCGAGCTGGAGATTCTTGGTGTAGTCGTTGAAGTTGTACCGACCCGCGAGCTCGCCGGGCAGCCCGAGTCCAGGACGCTCCAACAATCCGAGACCTTGGATCATTTCGATCATCGAATCTCGGCCCATGTCGAGAGCCCACCGGGACGCGGCGACGTTGCAGCTTTCGGCAATCGCCTTCTCCCAGTCGATATGACCGTGGGCACCGTGCGCGCACTTGAGCGTGCGTCCTTGAACGGTGATGTGCCCAGGGCAGTCCATCTCCGAGGTTTGGGTGGTTTTGCCCTCGTCGAGAGCCTTGGCGAGGGTGAGAATTTTGAACGTCGAGCCAGGCTCGAACACGCTCATGTAGGTGGCGTTGAGATCATCACCGGGTTTGAGCTTGCCGGTGGGATCATAGCTCGGCCAGTTTGCCATCGCCAAAATATCGCCGGTGGCCGGATCCATCACGATCGCCGCACCGGAAGTCGCATTGTTGCGATCAACCGCATGCTTGAGGGCCATCGTGGCTTCGGTTTGAATCTCGAAATCAATGGTGAGAGCGATGTCGCGTCCATTGTCGAGCTCGGCAATATCTTTACCCTTGATCGGCATGAAGATGCCGCTGCGATCCACGAATCCTTTTGCCCGACCATCGGTTCCGGCGAGGGGCTTGTCCTGGCTGTATTCCAGGCCGGTCACGGCTTCGCCATCGCGCACAAACCCGAGGAGACCCGCGCCTGCTTCACCGAGCGGATAGGCACGCCGCAGCACAGGAGCAAGGGAGATGCCATCGGCTCGCCAATCGCGCATCACTTGGCGGACGCGGCGGGCTTGGTCGGCGCTGATCGGATCACGCCAGAGCCTCGACTTGGATCCCGTGAGGGCGGGGCGAGAAATCTCATCAATCGACTTCCCACTGGCCTCGGCGAGAGCGGCAAAGAAAGCGGGCGACTTCGGCAGCCGGGTGTAGAAAAGCCCGAGTTCGTAGACATCCTGGCTTTCCGCAAGCACGCGACCATCCGCGCTGAAGATCGTGCCGCGACGGGCTTCGTCGGTGCGCTCGGTTTCGTACCGTTTGGCCTCGATGGCCTTGTTGATGATCTCTTTTCGCGAGAAGACCTGCTTATCGGCCTGGCTCACAGTGGTGGCAAGGAAACCCATCAAGAGGCATCCGCCAACGAGAGTCATGCGCTTTCGGTCATGGCGACGCAGAGCCTGCTCGCTCATCTGACGAGTCTCCGTGCGCGTGGCGACTGCGCTTGGGCGCGCAGAGGAAGTCTTTTTCTTAGTGCGTTTGGGCATCCGTGCTCGTCTCCACCGCAGCATAGGACGGAACAAAACCGCGAGCCGATGCCCAATCGGCAACAACGGCGGTATTTGTAAGGCGATCGAGTCGGCTGCGGAGGCGCACCATGTCCTGACGAGCGACCTTGGTTCGGCCTTGCGCCTTGATCGTATCGTGGCGCGCCTTCTCCATCAGGGAGTTACCCATCAAGACACTGAAGAGGAAGGTTGCGGCCACCACGAGACCAAAGAGGGCGAGCTGACCGAGGATCCACTCAATTCCCACACCCTTGGAGGCACGCTTGTAGGTGGCTTTGTGATTGCACCGCGGCGACACGTTCGGGCGAGTCGTCGGCTCGGCAACAGCGGCGCGCTGAGATCGTGGGGATCGCTTGACCTGCTCGCGTTCTCGCTCTCGGACAGTAAGGAAGGGGGCGGCACTCATTGTTCTTCTCCTGAATCATTGCGTCGCAGCACGCGCATCACCGCGCTTCGCGACTTGGGGTTCCGCGCAACTTCCTCCTCGGAAGGGCGCAGAGGTTTTTTGAAAACGTTGGTAAATCCTTCGCCTTGACTCAAGGCCTTGAAGGCATGCTTTGCCGCGCGATCCTCACCGCTGTGATAGGCGAGGGTCACGAGAGTTCCCCCAGGATTGAGGCACCGGGCAGCAGATTCGATGGCCTGCTGAAGCTCATCCAGTTCACCGTTGATGTAGATGCGCAACGCCTGGAACGACCGGGTAGCGACGTGAAGCCTCTTGTCGCGCTTCGCGGCCGGGACGGCAGCCTGGATGCAATCAACCAAGTCGTCGGTGGTTTCAATCGGGTGCGTTTTGCGCCGCTCGACAATCACCTTGGCGATCTGGCGAGCCCAGCGCTCGTCGCCGAGATCCCAGAGGATTTGCTCAAGTTCGCGGGCGGAGATTGTCTTAAGGATCTCGCTCAGGGGCACACCCTTGCTGACATCCATCCGCATATCGAGCGGGCCGTTTTGGCGGAAACTGATCCCGCGCAGGGCATCTTCGATTTGGGCGTTGTTCAGGCCAAGGTCGAGGAGGATTGCATCCACGAGGAGCCGGCGACCAAATCGGGCGCATGCCTCCCGGACGCAGTCCGGCAAGGCTCGGTAATCGGCATGGTGAAGGCTGATCTCGACACCATCAGTCTCGGTTTTCAGCCGGGCTTCGGCGCGTGCAAGCATGGCCTGATCCCAGTCGATACCGATCAGGAGTCCGCCAGGGGCAATTTGCTTTGCCATGGCCACACTGTGCCCCGCCAGTCCGAGGGTGCCATCCACGACAACCATTCCGGGCTGGAGGTTCATCGCATCCAGGACTTCGTCGAGCATGACGCTGACGTGAGTCGGGAGAGCAGCTTCGGACATCACAGCTTGCCCTCCTCAACCATCTCGCGTCGGTAGCTTTCCAGCATATCGCGGAACTCCCGGTTGTAGCCGCGCTTGTCGGCTTTGTAGATCTCGTATTCCTCAGCGTTCCAGATCTCCACCACGTCGCCCGCCGGACGGATCACGGCTTCGACGTCGAGCAATCGGCATTGCTCTCGAGCCGCAGGGGGGATCACGCATCGGCCCGTGGAATCGGGTTTGACATGCTTATAAGACAAGGAAAAGAAGAGGGCGGCGTACTCGCGTCGCGCGTCGCTGTGCTGGCTGTATTGTTCGATTTCTCGCCAAGCAGAGGTGAAAACGTCCTCATGCATCGCTTCCAGGCAGCCCAAGCGCCCGATGCGCATAACGAAGGATTCACCGAGAGCGACGCGGATGGATTTGGGCAGGAGAATGCGGCCCTTGTCGTCGACCGTGGTGTGGTCTTCGCCCGCCAAGAGCATGCTGAAACTCAAGTGCCCGAGTGCTTGCTGCATGCCAGAAATCCGCGCTGAAAGTAGCCATTGAGAGAAGCAGAGCCGGCCCAATCCTTGCGCCGGCTCGAATCTTGATTCCGGACACCCCGCCCAGAAAATGTCACCCGCTGTTCCACGTCCTGTGGCTGCTCTTGGTTACGATTGGGATTATACGGGAAAAAGTGGGAATGAGCAATGGTTTTGGCGATTTTTGGACGTTTTTTTGCAAGGTTTCTGAGTATTTCTTATATTTAGTATATTTTAGTCTACTATATCTTTTGGGAATCAATGTGTTTGTTTACTTCTTAAGGTTTTTCGGATATGTGTCACTTTTGGGCCTCACCTTTCGTTGACAACATGGAACGCTCCACCTGGGGTATCAAAGGCAGATCGCATGGCGTACCACGGACGGACTTCCCTCGCTCTTCTCACGGCTTTCACGGTTTTGAATAGCCTGAGCGCCTGCCCCTTGCACGCAGCACTCCCCAACTTGCCGACACCGAATCCGAACGAATCGCAATTTGTCGGGATCGTGACGAAGCTGAATCCGGTCGATGGCACGGTCACGGCAGAAATCGAAACGGTGATCGGTGCCGATGGAACAGAGATGTTCTTTGGCAAGCCCGTCGCCCGGGTCTTTCGGGTGCAGGAGACTTCACACATTCACTGGCTGGATACCGAGCATCGGTGGCTCGGCATCGCGGAGCTCAAGCCGGGTCAACAGATTGCCGCCTACGGAGTTGAGGCAGGAAAGGAAACCCTCACCCGGCGGATCATCCTGCCGGAGCGGGATCCGATGGTGCCGCCGATGCCTCTGGTGGTTCCGCCCCAGCTGAATCCGGTTGAGCACGATCAGGTCTGCATGGATCCGGTGACGGTGCCGATGGTCTTCCCTGTCATCGGGAGGGTGAATTGGAGTGACACCTTTCTCGCTTCACGAGGAGGAGGCACACGCCGGCACCGAGGCCAGGACATCATGGGGCCGAAGATGCTGCCGATGGTCGCCTGCTTCAGCGGCACGGTGAGTATCCGGCGTGAACGGGGAATTTCTGGGAATATCATCACCCTTGACGGAGACAACGGGTGGACGGCGCAGTACTACCACGTCAACAATGACACGCCTGGCACAGACGATGGAAAGGGCACTGACGACTATGCCTTCGCGCCCGGTATCCAGAACGGAGTACGCGTCCATGCCGGTCAGTTGCTCGGATGGCTCGGTGACAGCGGCAACGCGGAGACCACCGCGCCGCACCTTCACTTTGAGCTCTGGAGCCAGGACACCGGGGCGGTCTACAACGCCACCCTCTCTTTGCGCGCGGCTCGGAAGATCCCCTTCCCTCTCGTCTATGCGCCAATGCCTCAGCTGAAGGTGAAGAAGGACGAAACCCGCATGGATGGCGTGGTTCGACAAGTTGACCGCGCTCGTCAGGTTCTGGTTCTCGATCTGCTCGCCCAGCAATCATCGGGCAAGGCGATTGAGAGCATCATGCGCCCAACGAAGGGCTTTTTGAGGCAGACCGAGAAGTCGCAGTTCTGGATCCTCGGCGCCGATCGAGCCCTCACGCTCACGGATCTCCTGGTGGGAGATCGGGTGACGGCGATTGGACGCAAGACCGAGCCAGGTAGGGCGGCGGAACTTCAGTCGCTGTTCGCGATGCGACCGGGGACTCCGGTAGCGGCTGCGGCGACGGATGGGTCGGTGATTGTGGTGGAGGCAGCTCCGAACCGGGTCGCTCCGCAAGATGAGTTTCTGCTCCAGGCCGCGACGGGGCTGATTGCGGAGATCAACGAGAAGCGTGCCGGCCTCGGGCTCCCCGAGCTCGTCGCGGACTTGGAACTTTGTCGGCTTTCGATGGATTGGTCGCGCAAGATGATCGATCAGGACTTCTTCGACCTCCGCGATCCGATGGGGCTCTCGCTGAGTGGACTGACGGGGCGGGAGGAGGCTCGGGCTTTGATTTCTTCCGCCGAGTCCCCGGCGATGCTTCGTCGGGAGTTGATGGCGGCTCACCAAGATATGCTGTTGAACCCGGTGGCCCGGCGCATCGGGATCGCTCATTCCTACATCGATGAGGATCCGGGCAAGGTTCAAAAACAGAGTTACTGGACGATTTTGCTCACTCCGTGAGCTTGGCTCCACCCGCTCATGAAAAGGCCCGCCTGATTTCTCCGGCGGGCTGCTTTGTTTCTTGATGAGGTAAGGAAACGCTTAGGCCTTCTTGCGTCGGCGAGCAGCGAGCGCACCAAGAGCGAGGAGGGTCATGGTTGCGGGTTCCGGAACCGGCTCGAAGCTGACGTTGTCGAAACCGACCCAGTCGCCGAAGTCGCCAACGACGAGAACCACACGATTCACGTTAAGGCCGGTCATCGAGACGGTGCCGTTGCCGGCCGCGAGTGCGGAAGCCACAACGTTGTTCGAACCATCGATCGCGTAGGCACCCGTAGCGCCAATGTTGAACACGCCACCAAAGTCGACGCTGAACGAGGAAATCGCGGTTGAAAAGTCGATGGTGACCGACGCATCTCCATCCTCGCTCAACCAGCCGTCGAACGAGTGAACCACGGTGCCTGCCAATCCGGAGCCCGTGCCCAAGCTGCCGACGTCACCACCGGCGATCGTGGCTACTTCCATGCTCGAGTTAGTCGCCCAACCCTGCGTCGTGAAAGTCGGGTTGGTGATCCCCGTGGTCGTGTGACCAGCGGAGAACGTTGCGCCAAGGCCAGCATATTGGTTGCCGAGGATGGCATCGTCAGCAAGATCGTCGAAATTGATCGTCACAGCGAAAGCGGACGAGACCGAAGCAACCGCGAGTGCGGTGAGAAGGAACTTATTCATTTGGGTTTTTCCTCTACACATCCAACAAGATGAGCGAATCCCTATATTAAGGGATTGTGCACGGCTATGCGCAAGCAAAATTACTTGGTTTCGTCTTTTTTCCGTTATATCTCAGACAAGAAAAGCCCGCTCCGAGGTGGAGCGGGCTGACTTTCGCGGGAGCTCGTGGGGCTTACTTCTCTTCCTTGAAGTCGGCGTCGATGACGTCATCATCGCCCTTCTTGGCCCCTGCGCCGACACCGGCTTCTTCCGGCTGCTCAGTGCCTCCGCTTTGCGCGTAGAGAGCCTCGGCGAGCTTGTGGCTCTCTTGCTCCAGCGCGGCCTTGGCGGTGGTCATCGCTTCGACATCTTGTCGCTCGATGGCTTGGTTCAGCTCCGTGATCGCTTCTTCGATTCGGGCGCGATCCGATTCGCTCACCTTGTCGCCCAGATCCTTGAGCATCTTTTGCGTGGAGGCAACCAGGCGCTCGGAGTCGTTCTTCAGCTCGGCCGTTTCGCGGGCTTTCCGGTCGATCTCGGCGTTCGCCTCGGCATCCTTGACCATGCCTTCGATTTCACCCTTGTCCAAATTACCGGAACCGGTGATCGTGATCTTCTGTTCATTGTTCGTTGCTTTGTCTTTGGCCGTGACATTGAGAATGCCGTTGGCATCTATGTCGAACGTGACCTCCACCTGGGGAACGCGCGCCGGAGCGGGCGGGATGCCGCTCAGGTTGAACTGACCAAGGGACTTGTTGTCCTTCGACAGGCTCCGCTCGCCTTGGAGGATGTGGATGGTGACCTCGGTTTGGTTGTCCACTGCCGTGGTGTAGCTTCGGCTCTTCTTGGTTGGGATCGTGGTGTTGCGCTCGATCAGGACGTCGGTGATGCCGCCTTGGGTCTCCACGCCGAGGCTGAGCGGAGTGACGTCGAGGAGGAGAATATCCTTCACATCGCCCCCCAGGACACCGGCTTGGATCGCCGCGCCGATCGCCACCACTTCATCCGGATTGACCGACTTGTTCGGCTCCTTCGTGGTGATCTTCTTGACCAGCTCTTGCACCATCGGCATCCGCGAGGAACCACCGACGAGGACGACTTCATCCAGGCTGCTGAGGCTGATCTTCGCGTCATCGAGGGCTCGCTCGACCGGATTTTTGATGCGGTTGAGGAGGTCGGCGCAGAGATCTTCAAACTTCGCCCTCGTGAGGGTGGTCTCCAGGTGGACGGGTTCGTTATCAACCGCGGTGATGAAGGGGAGGCTGATGTCGGTGCTGACTGCGCTCGAGAGCTCGACCTTTGCCTTTTCACCTGCTTCGCGCAGTCGCTGGAGGGCCTTCGAGTCCTTGCGCAGATCGATGCCGTGCTCCTTCATGAATTCGTTGGCGAGCCAATCGACGATCTTTTGGTCGAAGTCGTCGCCGCCCAGGTGGCTGTCGCCAGCCGTTGACTTGACTTCAAAAACGCCTTCGCCGACATCGAGAATAGAGACGTCGAACGTTCCACCGCCGAGGTCGAAGACGAGAATGGTTTCGTTGCCCTTCTTGTCGAGACCGTACGCCAGAGAGGCAGCCGTCGGCTCGTTGATGATCCGCAGAACCTTGAGACCCGCGATCTCGCCCGCGTTCTTGGTTGCGGTTCGCTGGGAGTCGTTGAAGTAGGCAGGAACCGTGATGACGGCCTGATCCACGATTTCGCCGAGATAAGCCTCTGCGTCAGCTTTCAGCTTCTGCAGGATCATCGCGCTGATCTCTTCCGGAGTGAACTCCTTATCCACAGCGGGGATGTGAACGGAGGCGTTGCCGCGCTTGTCCTTGATGACCTTGTAGCTGACCCGCTTCGCTTCTTCAGCGACTTCCTCGAACTTGTGGCCCATGAATCGCTTGATGCTGGCCACGGTATTGCCGGGGTTGGTCACGGCTTGGCGCTTGGCGGTCACGCCGACGAGGCGCTCGCCATTGGCCTTGAAGCCGACAACACTGGGGAGAGTCCGGGTTCCTTCTGCGGTCGAGATGACCTTGGCTTCCCCGCCTTCCATGATGGCAACCACCGAGTTAGTGGTGCCCAAATCGATACCAACGACGCGTCCCATAGTTTTCTCTTTCGTGCTCCTGACGACTCTTGCTTCTTGCATTAGCAAGATACTTGAGTCCTATGCACTCATGTAACGCCATTTTACCTCTCGGGGTTTCAGGAGCGGGTCAAGAAGGGACCTTTTAAGAGGACTGCAAGGGGTGGGGGATGTCGGGGGCGTCGGGGACGAAGAGGTAGAGCCAATCGCTCGGATCCTCGACCAACTCAGCATCAACAGGTGAGGAGAGGATCGATTGCCATGTGGCCTCATACTCGTCCTCATCGCGGATGATTCGGTCGAAGCTCTCTCCGTAGAGAGGCGGCCAACGCTCGCCTGACTTCTTAATCATCATTTGTCCGGCTTTGCGCTTGGCCTTCTCGATGACATCGCTCAGTTCGTAGGCCACGCCGTCGGAATCCATTTCCACGGTGAAGATCATCTCGGTGGCTTCGGGACGGACGACGAGGATGTGAAAGTCGAGCTTGCGCCGCTGCGCCCGCATGAGGCGCTGGAGCAGGATGTTCATCTCCGAGTCGTTGAGGTCACGCTTGTGGCGAAAGGTGAGGTAGTAACGGACGTGATCGGCTCGCCAATGGGGGAGCCGTCCGCGCCAAATTGAGAAGTTCTGCCACTTCGCCACGGGTTCTAGTGTGGCACCGCCGACGGGTCGTCCGTTGGCTTACAGCGTCGGAACCCAGGCCCCAAAGAACCGAGAGACTTCGGCGCGAACGCCGGATTCATTCGGTCGGGGCCCGGGGGATTTCATGCGGAACATCACCGACTCTGCATGACGGTGTGCCATTTCTTCGAAGTCATCGCCGGAGTAGCGGTAGCAAACGTGCTTCCAAAACGCAAGCCCCAGCCGGTTCTCGGGGTGGACGGGGATCGTCCAGGTTCCAGCGTAGCTGTCGATGATCATGCGAACCACTTCCTCGCCCATTCCGAGGCGGCGATAGGATTCCAGCATGAAGATGCAGTCAAATCGGTAATGATCGGTGGCGTGGGGTTCGCGGCGGATCACCGCAAATCCAGCCAGCTTGCCCTTGACCAGAACGAGGATGCCAATGTGGTGCTCGTCATCGGAGTTCGGGAGCTCGGCGGAGATATCAAAGCGCCCGTCGTCGGCAATTTCACGGGGATGGAAGGAGCTGCATTCGTGCGTGTAGAGCTGAACCAGATTCTCGAGAATCGGTTGCTCCATCTGCGTCACGAGCTTGAGCGAAATTGGCAAGAGCGAAATCCCCATTCCTCACTTCATTGCGAGGCGTTGAAGCTATGACTGGCAAGCCTCCCGCCATGTTCCGCGGGAGGTCGAAAAAAGTCAAAAGGAACCACGGAAAACCGTGGTTCTGACAGGGCCGAAGCCCAGCGTCTGTTGCCGAGTACGTCAGACGAGGCGGGGCTCAGGCTTGTTCCAACGCGTGCTCCAGATCCCGCAGAATGTCGCGTACATCCTCCAGACCCAGGGCAAGACGGATGCCTCCGGGGGCGATCCCGGCCTTGGCTTGGTGCTCCGGAGGCACGACGGCGTGGGTCATCGACGCCGGATGCTCGACCAAGGTTCGGATCTGGCCTAGGCTCACGGCAAGGGTGATGCTGAGCGAGTTCTGCGCCAGGTGATTGACTACGCGCATCGCGCTTTGGTAGCTCTCCTGCGGATTGCCCTTCAGCTCGAAGTAGATCATCGCGCCGGGGGCAAAGTCGCCGTCGATATCGCGCATTTGCTGCTGAGCAAGTTCGCGCTGGGGGAACGAATCGAGCCCAGGATAGGCCACGCGCCCGACCTTGTGGTGAAGGTCTAGGAATTCGGCCACACGCATGGCGGATTCCTGCTGTCGTTCCAAACGGACAGCGAGGGTGGGGATTCCGTAGGTCAGGATGTGCCAGGCCGCATCGGGAGAAAGGCTCGCGCCGAAGTCTTTGCGGTAGAGCAGGAGCTCGGTTTCAACCTTGCGCGGACCGATGACCACGCCCCCCATGGTTGCCCCAAATCCGCCGATGTGTTTGGTGAGGCTGTGGATCACGAGATCAATGCCCATCGTCAGCGGTCGCTGGGCGTAAGGGCTGGCGAAAGTGTTGTCGACAATCGTGACGATCCTTTCGGCTTCTTCGCGCCCCTCGTTGATCTCCTTCACCAGGGCGACGACCTTGGCGATGTCAATCAATTCCATGGTGGGATTGCTCGGTGTCTCGAAGTAGATCACCTTGGTCTCCGGGCGGATGGCCGCCCGGAGGGTGTCGAAATCGTTAAGGTTCACGGCGTCGTTCGTGATGCCATACCGGGTGAGCCAGTTCGTGATGTGGCCATGGGTGCAGCCGTAGATCGCCGGGTGATAGATGATATGGCTTCCCTGGCGGACGTTGATGCCAATCGCCGCGCTGATCGCTGCCATGCCGGTTGAGAAGCACACGGCGCAATCGCCTTTCTCGCTGAACGCGAGCGTCTGTTCGAGGAGGCTGGAGCAGGGTTCGTCGAGCCGGTCGTAGATGTAGACCGGCGGCGTGGTATCGCGGTTGAAATCGGGGTTGGCGAACTGGCAGAAGCCCTCGTAACCTCGCTCTGCGCTGCGGAGTCGGAACGACACTGCGGTGGTGATCGGCGGGAGGATGTGATCTTCAAACGTCCACTTTTCACTGCGGAACTTGCCGTGAATCAAAACGGAACGATCTCGGTAGGTCTCTTCGGCCGACATAGTCCCATTTTCGGGATTCAGGCGCTGAGTTGCAAGGATGAGAAGAAAATCCGCCGAATCGGCAAAGAAAACTCCTGCCAGGCGAGGCCCCGGGCAGGAGTTGTTTGGAATTCCGAGAAGACAGCCGAATAATCTTCGGCCCTAGGCTCGAATTTCTTACTTCTTGGTTTGGTTGCCGTAGCGTCGCATGAACTTCTCGACGCGACCGGCGGTGTCCACAATCCGCTTTTGTCCGGTGTAGAACGGGTGGGTGAAAGCGCTGATTTCGACCTTCACGACGTAGTGCTCGATGCCGTCGATGACTCGGGTGTCGTTGCTCTTGCTGGTCGAGATACCCGTCCACTCATGCTCGCCATCGACGAACAGAACCGGGTAGTTGACGGGATGAGTTTCAGTCTTCATGTCCAAACCTCGCGCGGTGAGACGCCCAAAAAGGACGCACCGGGCCCCAGAGTGTGACACCGACGAGCCGCGTCTTTCAACCGAGGCTAGGACCAGTCTGCCACCGGCCTGAGAATTGTCTCGAATTCGGAAGGATGTCCCTTCGTGCCGGAACGTTATTGCACAGTTAGATAAATCAGCAACATCTTTATTTCATCGGGTGGCCTGGCGGGCCTAAATGGAGCTCTCATCCCTCCCGATAAAAGAACCGGAGCTTGGTCGCTTCGACATCTCGTGTGCCCCGCTTGAGCTATGGAACGTAGTCTGATCATGATTGTGGATGACTCCCTTCAGGGGATTTCCCATCTGCAACAACATATTGATCTTGAAGAAGTGCATTTCTGCGCCGAGAGCGACCCTCTGCGCGCCTTCGACTCCATCATGGATCACGCCCCTGATCTGGTGATTGTCGATTTGGCCTACGCGGGAGTCGAATCCTGGGCCTTGATCGATCGAATCCGCCGCACCAAGGCGATCGCCGACCTCCCCGTTGTGATGGTGACCGGCCTCGCTGATGTCGAGCTCCGGATCAAGGCGTTTGAGATGGGTGCGGATGACGTCGTGCAAAAGCCGTACAACAAGGCCGAACTGCGCGCGATGATCCGGAACGTGATGAAGCTTAATCGCTTCCGTAAGCTCGCCGAGCAGCGAAACGAGATTGCGCACGCCTTCAATAAGGTCCAGCATGCCTACGACATGACCATCCAAGGATGGGTCAAGGCGCTTGACCTGCGTGATCAGGAGACTGAAGGGCACTCGATTCGGGTCGCGAACATGACCATGCGGCTCGCGAAGTATGTGGAAGTCCCCACCGAGCTGCATCCTCATATCTGGCGCGGCGCCTTGCTTCACGATATCGGCAAACTCGCCGTGCCCGATGGCATCCTCAAGAAGCCTGGCGCTCTCACGATGGATGAGCGGCGGATTATCGAAAAGCACCCGATGCACGCCCACGAGATGCTCTACCCCATTGAGTATCTGAGGGCGGCTCTCCCGATTCCGGTGTATCACCATGAAAAGTGGGATGGCACGGGATATCCGTTCCACCTGAGCGGAGAGAGCATCCCCTTTGAGGCCCGGCTCTTCGCGCTCGTCGATGTCTGGGACGCTCTGAGTTTCGATCGTCCGTATCGAAAGGCACTTTCCCAAGCCACGGTGCGAAGCCACATCCTGGCCGAGAGCGGCAAGCATTTTCAGCCGGAACTGGTCGAGAAATTCTTGGAATTGCTCGGTCAAATGGATCAGGAAGGCACGATTCCCACCGCTGCCTAGCCGGGGATCCGTGGAAATACCGAGCTAAGCGTCCCAATTCGTGACACATCTTCGGGCGAACGTCGTCTGAATTCTCGATGCTTGCCGTTGCTCTTGGCACCCTTTTGCTCACAGGTCAACCCCAACTCCAACCGGGGCAACCTGCTCGATTTGAGCAGATTGAGGAAGAAAAGTTTCGCGCCTATAGCAATCTTGCTTCTTTCAAAGGCACGTACGTGATGGTCACCCTGCCGAGCGAAGGGGTGGGGATGAGGCAAGCGATTGAAATGGTGCTGAGCGGTCAGGGCCGCCGGGTGAAGGTGCTTCAAGATGGTCAGCCGGTCGTGGAGACGGGGTGGACGAACAAGTCGCGCTGGACGGCCAACCACATGACACGGCAGTACGTTTTGGAGGAACCCGAAGGTGGGCTTGATCTGAAACCTGCCTTCAAGCCTCTCTTTGTGGAGCCAGGTCGCGTCAATGTTCAACTGAATGAAATGGGACCGCGCTTCGCGGCCGACCCGAATCCACAGACCTCTGCGCCGACGCTGGAGACGGTCGACGGGCGCAGGCTTCACAAGTACGTGGCGACGGCCCGGACTTCGGACGGTGCTTCGACCGTGGTGTTCACCCAGTGGTTCGACGAAGGCACCTGGGTAGTTCGGCGGTTCGAGCTGGAAAAGGCCACCGCGGATGGGCGAAGCCAGATCGTGGGCTTCCTTTCCGATGAGAACTTTAAGGCCACGATCGCCCTCGCCGATTTCATGCTCCCCACGGATATTGCGGGGAAATATCAACGAATCTCCGGATCGATTCCGCAGTAGTCCCATCCCCTGCCTCGCCCGGAGTCCTGACTGAGGCGCGGGGTAACATATCGCGCTGGCCCTTGGGCCGGAGGAACCCTCCTTGCAGTCACGAAACGCCTGGTTTATTTTGATCGTCGTCTTGCTCGCAGCAGCGTCGATCTTCGGTTATCAGAACACCAAACTCGTCAAGGGTCTTGACGTTGCTGGTGGTGTTCGCTTGGTCTACGAGATCGATGACTCGGATCTCTCTGCGGAACAACGGCAGAACATGACCGAGGTTCAGGCGAGGCTTCGCCGCATCCTCGAAAACCGCGTGAGCGCGGCTCTCGGCGTGGTCGAAGGCACGGTCTCGACGAAGGGTGACAACCAGTTTGTCGTCGAAATCCCCGGGGCGACTGATCTGCAGGAAGCCAGGAGTATTCTCTCCAACACGGCGAAGGTTCAGGTGTTCCACGCCGCGAACGTCTCAACCGAATCCCGTTCACGTCTTTACAGCGAAGCTGGAACCAACACGGATGGCCCGGCGCCCTATGTCGAGTTCGCTCGTGCCAGCGACAGCACTCGCACCTTTGCCCCGGGCAGCCCCGATTACGACCGGATGCTGAAGGGTTGGAAGCTGATTCTGGAAGGCGAAGATGTCGTCGATGCCGGTGTCCAGGTGAACGGCAATCGCAACCAGCCCGTGTTCCGATTTGGAGGCAAGGGTGCCGAGAATCTCGAGCGATTTAGCCGCCAGAACCTCAACAAAGGCGAAAAAATTGCGTTCGTGCTCGATGGGCGCGTTCTGCAGATTGCGCCGATCAAGGATGGAGCGATCCTGCGGGATGAAGCGTTCATCGACGGAGAGTTTGATCCGAAGTTCGTGACGACGCTGACCGAGCTCATCAAGTCCGGTTCGCTTCCGGTGAAGCTCAACGAGCTGTCCAGCCAGAGCCTGTCGCCGACGATTGGCCAAAAGGCGTTTGATCAGATGATCGTGGCGGGTTTCATCAGCCTTGGCATCATCTGCGCCTACCTCATTTTCTACTATGCTTTCCCTGGCATCATCGCTGCGGTGGCGATGGTGCTCTACACCTTGTTCACCATCACGGTGCTCAAGTTTATGGGGGCCACGTTTAGCCTTGCCGCGATCGCTGGTTTGATCCTCAGTGCGGCGATGGCGGTGGACGCCAACATCCTCGTGTTCGAGCGGGTGAAGGAAGAAATCCGCAATGGCCGCAAGCTCCTCACGGCGATCGAGCTTGGATTCAAGCGAGCGTTCTCCGCGATCTTGGACTCCAACGTCTGTACGATCATCACATCGCTTGTCCTGTGGACGCTGGGAACCTCAGCCGTCAAGGGCTTTGCAACGACGCTGATCGTCGGTGTTCTCATCAGCTTCTTCACCGCGATTGTGGTGACGCGCACCCTGCTGCTCGGCCTCACAAGCCTGGGGATTGGCACCAACGAAAAGTGGTACGCCCTCAACCGATCGCTCTTCGGCGAGAAGATGGAGCAGAGCGCGGATGGCCGCGTGATCCCGGTGATTGGCAAGATGAAGATGTGGTTCGGCATTTCCGTCGGCCTCATCATCCCGGGCGTGATTGCGATTGCGATGGGAGGCATCAAGCCGAACGTCGAGTTCCAAGGTGGCTTTGAGTTCGATTTCTCGATGCCCGCCAACGTCACTGAAGGCCAGGTTCGACAGAGTCTGGAGAAAGCGGGCTACGAGGGCTACAACCTCAAGTTCGCCCAAGTGGACAACCTGAAGCGCGTCTACATCACGATTCCTGATGGCGGAAAGATCAAGACCGAGGATCCGAACGCCAAGCAAACGGTCGCGACTGATCTGGGGCTTCCCATCGAAGACGCAGGCGTCAGCAGCGTGGGTCCGAGCTTCCAGAAGGAGACGATTCAGAACGCCATTCTCGGCATTCTCCTCTCCACCGGATTCATCGTGATCTACCTGGCGGTTCGCTTCGGATTCGCGCTGGGCGGCATAAAGAACGGTCTGAAGTTCGGTCTCTCTGCCGTGGCGGCCCTGCTCCACGACGTTCTCTTTGTCATCGGTGCGGCGGCTCTCGTGGGCTTGGTGTTTGGATGGGAAATCAGTTCCCTCTTCATCACCGCGATGCTCACCGTGATTGGCTTCTCGGTTCACGACACGATTGTTGTGTTCGACCGAATTCGAGAGAATCTGCGCAAGGCGTCCAAGGGCGAAACGTTTGGTCACATGGTTGATCGCTCGGTCACCCAGACAATTGCCCGCTCGATCAACACGTCGTTCACGGCGATCCTCACTCTGACCCTTCTGATCTTCTACGGCACGCCGACTCCTGAGCTCAAGTTCATGTGTTTGACGATGCTGCTCGGCATCATCATTGGAACCTACAGCTCGATCTTCAACGCCTCCCCGATCCTGTATCTGTGGGACAAGGCGGTGATGAAGCGCAAGGGCGAATCGGCAGGTCTGATCGCGGAAGCTCATCAAGAGGCCACTCTGCGGGCCTCGCAAGTCCTGGCTTCCCCGGCAGGTGGGGTCGGCGGAGGCGTGGCTCCAGGCGAAGCAGGTTCGGGCAGCCAGTACGGCACGATCAAGCGTCGCCGGCAAGCCCGCGACACCGCCTCTCAATCGCTCGACGAGGAGTAGGTCGGAAGGGTCTCGAACTGACTAGCCGCTCGCACCCCTCGGTGCGGGCGGCTATTCATTTGTGTGGGTGCCTCGAGAGGCAGGGTTCCCGACCCTGAAGGGATCGGGGCACCCACACGAGCCTTGACCTTTACGTCACCTACACCGTGCAGAGCTTGACCGCTTGCGCCAGGGAGGTCATCGGGTCTTTGCGCGGGATGAATTCGTGTGCGAAGTAGCCTTGGAAACCCATGTCGGCAATCGCCTGCGCGATTCGGCGATAGTTCAGCTCCTGGGTCTCGTCGATTTCGTTGCGGCCAGGGTTTCCGCCGGTGTGGAAGTGGCCGATCGCGTTCTTGTGCCGCTCAATCGTGCGAATGACATCGCCCTCCATGATCTGCATGTGATAGATATCGTAGAGGAGCTTGAACCGATCGGAGCCCACTTCTTCCACCAAGTTCGCTCCCCATTCGGTGCGGTCGCATTGATAGTCGCCGTGATCCACCCGGCTGTTGAGGAGCTCCATGATGATGGTGACTCCGAGCTTCTCCGCCATCGGGGTGATGCGTTTCAAGCCGAGGGCGCAGTTCTTGATTCCGTCGATATCGGGCAGACCGCGGCGGTTCCCGCTGAAGACGATCATTTGCGGGATTCCGGCAGCGGCGATGAGGGGGAGCAGGCGCTCGGATTCCGCCACCAGTTTGTCGTGCTGCTCGATGCGGTTCCAGCCCACCCCGATGCCTCCCGGGCCGTTGGCGATGGCGCATTGCATGCCTTCTTCCTTCACCACCGACCACTCATTCTCACTGAGGAGCTCGACGCTCACGATGCCCATTGCTTTCGCTTTTCGCGCGAGTTCGCGGAGATCCATGCCGCCGTAGCACCAGCGGCAGACTGACTGCTTGAGGCGACCCGCAGGGGCTGGCTTCTCCTCTGCGGCATCCAGAGGAAGTCGGAACAGAGAGGAGCTTGCGGCTCCTGCCGCCAGGGTCATCAGGTCGCGCCGAGTGAGGTTCTCCATGCCCCCATTATGGGGGCGACCACCCCTGAAGACGCGCAGATTTTCGGAGGAAATGTGAGAGGAGCTTTCTTGTTCGGCGGATCACAGAACTTGACCTCCGTCCCGATAAAGAGGGACAACCGTAAATCTACTATGGTATTTTTACGGCGTTTCCTTCACAAATCAATTTCTTTCGGTCCCCATTTCACTTTTCTCTGACGATCTCTGCTAGAGTGACCGGAGTACGTGGCTTCTGGTTGCGTTGTTTTTTCGGAGAATGAATATGAAATCCCTCTCTGCCCTGTTGGGCTTCGCTGGTATGGCTCTTGCGGCTTCGGCCTCTGCTTCCCCCGTTTTTGCTGTCGACGTGCGCGGCGATCGATTCGTGAGCTTCGACCACACAACGCCGAGCTCTCAAACCGTGCTTGCCACCGGTTTCACGCCAAGCTATTTCGGCCTCGACTTCAATGCCTCTCAGACCAATCTGTACGGCCTTCGCGATACTGGTGCCCTTGATCAGCTGAACCTCGCTAACGGATCAGTGCTGAGTACGGTGAGCGTTACGGGGAGTGCTACCACCGGGTTCACGGGACTCACCTTCGACCCGTCAGGCAATGCCTTCGTCAGCACATTTGTGTCGGGAGTTGGTTCGCAACTCCATAGCCTCAATGTTTCCACTGGGGCAACGACTCTGATCGGTTTGATGGATGCCGACGTCAATAGGATTGTCATCGACATCGCGGCTCGCGGAAACGGCGAACTGTGGGCTCACGGCATCACCAACGATGCGTTCGGCCAAGTCAACATCAGCACCGGCGCGACGACTTGGTTGCCGACGCACGGCCTGGCTGCGAACTTCGCGCAAGGCATGGACTTCGACTGGTCTACCGACACGCTGATCGCGGCGGTCTACACCGGCAGCGGTACGAACACCTACGGTACGGTCAACCTGACCACCGGTGCGGTGACATCGCTCGGCGCGATCACGGCTGGCGAATATGAGATCGCCATCCAAGCTGTCCCTGAGCCGGCGACGATGACCCTGCTCGCTCTCGGCGCGCTGGCCGCTCGACGACGACGCAAGAGCTAAGCTCTCCGCGCCTCGCGCTTACAACTCCAGCTTCCCTTCTTTGCGGAAGCTGGAGTTCCTTGTTTTTTGCCGCAGCAAATGCCCGCCGGAACGATGGTCGCTGTGCCACGATAATCCTATGTCTTCCCCTTCCCTTGCCGAAGCCTCTGCGGGCCCCGATGGAGCGGGGCTCAAGCGGCTCTGGCAATACGCGCGCCCGCATCGCCGCACGGTGATCCTCGCAAGTTTCTACACCACCATGGGCAAGGTGATGGACGTGGTGCCAGAAGTGCTCATCGGCGCGGTGATTGATGTGGTCGTGCGCGGGCAAGACTCGCTGGTCGCCACGGTCTTCGGGATCGACGATCGGTGGCAACAGCTGCTCGTGCTCGCGGTTCTCAACGCTTGCGTTTGGATTCTCGAAAGCGTCTTTGGCTATCTCTCCGCGACGACGTGGCGGAACCTCTCGCAAACCCTCGAGCATGAGATCCGGAGCGAAACGTACACTCATGTCCAAGGGCTCGAGGTTGCGTGGTTCGAGGACACGAGCAGTGGCGGCATTCTCAGCATCTTGAATGATGATATCAACCAATTGGAGCGGTTTCTCGACGGCGGGGCCTCGTCGATCATCGCCCTCTTTTGGAACATCGTACTCGTTGGGGCGGTTTTCGCGGCGAGTTCGTGGCTCGTTACGCTGCTTGCCTTCCTCCCGATTCCGATCATCATCTTCGGATCCATCACCTATCAGAAGCGGCTGAAGCCTCGGTATGCCGGGGTTCGGGAGGCGGTTGCCGAGATGTCTTCGGCCCTCACGACGAATCTCAGCGGCATCACGACGATCAAGGCCTACACGGCCGAAACGACGGAGGCGGCGCGGATCACCCGGGTCAGTCAGGCATACCGCGAGGCGAACCGTGAGGCGATTCGATACTCCGCCGCGTTTGTCCCTCTCATCCGCATGGCGATCCTCACCGGGTTCAGCTGCACCCTCGTGGTCGGGGGCTGGATGACCCTGCAAGGGCAAATGGAGGTTGCGATCTACTCCGTGCTCGTCTTCATGACGCAGCGATTGCTGTGGCCGCTCACTGGGCTCGGTGAAACGCTGGATCAATTCCAGCGAGCGATGGCTTCGACCCGGCGAATCTTTGCTCTCCGCGATACTCAACCTGCCATGCAAGAGGGCGCGACGGCTCTCGCGGCGCCCGTGCAGGGTGCCGTCGAGTTTCGGGATGTGAACTTCTCTTACGGGAACGGCGTGGAGGTTTTGCGCGACATTTCGCTCCGGATTCCGGCGGGCGAGAACCACGCAGTGGTGGGGGCGACGGGTTCCGGCAAGTCGACCTTGCTCCGCCTCTTACTCCGCTTCCACGACACGACCTCCGGCACGGTGAGTGTTGATGACACGGATGTCCAGAGTCTTCGGTATTCCAGTCTGCGCGAGGCTATTGGCTACGTGAGCCAAGACGTGTTCCTCTTCCACGGAACGGTGAAGGAGAATATCGCGTTCGGCAATGGATCGGCGAGCGATCAGCAGATCGAGGACGCGGCGCGACTCGCGGAAGCCCACGACTTCATCGCGGCTCTTCCCCAAGGTTACGACACGGTTGTCGGCGAACGCGGGCAGAAGCTGAGCGGAGGTCAACGGCAACGGATCAGCCTCGCGCGGGCGATTCTGCGCGACCCCGCGATTCTCGTGCTTGACGAGGCGACTTCGGCGGTGGACAATGAGACGGAAGCGGCCATCCAGCGCTCTCTGGCCCATGTGACCAAGGGGCGAACCTCGCTGGTTGTGGCCCACCGCCTTTCCACCGTTCGCGATTCGGATCGGATTTGGGTTCTGGAAGCGGGCAAGATCATCGAGTCGGGGACGCACGATGAACTGCTGTTGCTCGGAGGGCTCTATGCCGCGCTCTGGCGGGTTCAAACCGGCGAGAAGGCACCCGCATGAGCGACTTCGTGCCCTATTCTCGGGAGTGGGTGCCTCCGGAGGAAGTTGCCGCTCGGCTGAGAGAGGATCGGAACATCGCGGAGACCCGCAGGACGGTGAGGATGTTTTCCGACCGTCCGGTGCCGCGCGAGGCTATCGAGGACGCGATCCGCATCGCGGGAACCGCACCAAGCGGGGCGCACAAACAGCCGTGGTTCTTCGTCGCGATTTCTGATCCCGAAACCAAGCGGCAGTTGCGCGAAAAAGTCGAAGAAGCGGAGCGGGAGTTCTACGAGCAGAAGGCCACGGAGGAATGGCTGGACGCCCTACGCCCCTTCGGAACCGACTTCGTGAAGGAGCACATCACGACCGCGCCGTGGGTGATCATCGTGTTTCGTCAGGACTACGAGCGGCTGCCCGATGGATCGCGGAAGAAGAATTACTACATGACCGAATCGGTTGGGATCGCGGTGGGGTTCCTCATCCAGGCTCTGCACCGAGCGGGCCTATGCAGCCTGACTCACACGCCTGCGCCGATGACTTTCCTCAGAGAGATCTGCGGGCGACCGGAGTACGAAAAGCCGTTCGTCCTCATGCCGGTCGGGTATCCGGCCGAGGACTGCGTGGTGCCGGATCTGGCCAGGAAGTCGCTCGATGAGATTGCCGACTTCCGGTAGCCAGATGACGCCCGTGCGAGTTCAGCGGAACTGAATCTAGGTAATCTTCGAAAATGGGTTACTGGGAGTTTTTGTGGGCGTTAACCTTTAATTTCGTCGTTTGGATTTTTGCGGCAAGCGTGCTCTGGCCTATCGTTGTTGCCCTACATGCTTTTGTGGTCGCGATCGTCTTGAAGCGCGATCTCGAGTCAGATCCAACATACTATCGAACGCTCGCCATCTTCCAGATGATTTCATTGTTCTTGGTTGTAGAGGCGTTCGCAAGGCTCAACTCTCAATTGCAGCACTCACCGGCGGGCGGAGGCATACCATTCACGCTCACTACGCTGTTTGCAGGCATTTTTGCCTCCTCAATCGCTTATTCTGCAAAGCGGAGGCAACTCCGCGATGCAAGTACCCTGAGCTTGACGCAGACCATCCACATAGAAGAGGAGATGAAATCTGTGTCGCAAGCTAGATGGGTTGGGATCGCACTATCAATTGTTGCCGCGTTCGTACCGACTGTTTTCCAAACACCGATTGGCTCAGGAGTCCAGAGCGGCATGCTTACTCTTAGCGAGAGCCCGGCAGCACGAACAGTAGTGCTTCTTTGCGGATGCGCGTTCGCCTGCTCCACAGCTTGGAAGGTGGCAAGGAATTATAGGGATCTCAAAGACTATGCTCGAACAGCACTATCCGAGCCTAAACGCGGGTGAAGTGGGTCTCCATGAACTGATGCCACGTGCCGTCCGGTTGTTGGACAGTGCCCCGGAGGAGGCGTTCATTCTCGTTGAGGATCACCACGGTGTCGCAGTAGTTGTTCATCTCGCCGGAGCCATCGAACGCCGGGCCGACGGAGTAGAGCCGGAGCTCTGTTTCATCCTCGGAAAGCTCGCCCTCATAAACCCACTGATTGCTCATCATGTCCCCCACCCAGGTGCCGACAAACTTGCCTTTGGCCTCGTCGAATCCGAGCGTGGTTTGGCTAGACATCACCCGACTGCCTTCAAAGTTCAGGCTCAGGCGGCCAATGATCCAGGCTTCGCCGAGAGCGGTGATCGTGTCGCTGCCCCCGAGGAATCCCTCTTCCCCGCCGGGGCGAACCTTCCACTCTCCCACAAGATTGAGGAGCCATTGATGCTGAGGAGTTGCTTGGATCGGTTCCATGAGTCTCCAGGCATTGTAACCCACCAGACAGAGAAACAGAAAGAACCCCGTCCGAGATGGACGGGGTTCACTTTTCGATCTGCGGAGTGGCTTAGGCCGCTCGCCGCGTGCCTTGTTGCGGAGCGGTGTTGCCCCCAGCCTTGGCCTTGTCGACGACTTCCTGAGCTTGCTGGATCACGGCTTGCAGCGAGGCGATCTGCTCATCGACTTCGTGCACGCTCGCCACGAGTTCCTCGACCTGGGCGGTCATCTCCTCAGTGCTGGCGCTCATCTGCTCGGTGGAGGCGGAATTCTCTTGGCTGATCGCCGCGATGTTCTCGATGCCGCCATTCACTGTGCTGATTTCGCCGGACATGCTCTCCAGCAGGCCACGATTCTCCTGCGTCACTTCATCGACCTTCTTCATCGCCTTGGAGAGTCGGTCGTTGAGCTTGGCGGTCTCGCCGGCGGTTTTCGCGATTCCTTCGAGACATCCGGCAGCTTGCAGCGTGACCTCGGCAGCACTCTCGACATCTTCAATCGTGCGATTCATGGAGTCGGCGGCTTCTTGGCTGCCTGCTTGAACGGCTCCGATGAGCGTCGTGATCTCCTTGGTCGCGGCGGACGAGTGCTCGGCAAGTTTGCGGACTTCCTCCGCAACCACGGCGAAGCCTCGCCCCATTTCGCCAGCCCGGGCCGCTTCGATGGCGGCGTTGAGGGCAAGAAGATTCGTCTGGGCGGCGATGTCCTCGATGGTCTGGACAATCCGGCCAATCTCGTCGGAGCGCTTGGTCATGTCCTCCACCCGTGCGGCGGTTCCCAGCACGGTTTCTTTCACGCGGTCCATTGCCGCAATGCGATCGCGGATTTCCTCCCAGAGTGCTGCTTGCTCGGTGATTTCCGCAATGCTGGACTGCACGAGGCTCACGCTTTCGTCGGCTTCCTGCAGGGCCTTCATCTGGACATCGGCGGAGGCGGACATTCGGCTACTCGCCTCGGAGAGCTCGTTCATGCTGTTGGCGGAATCTTGGCTGGCTTCCGCTTGACTGGTGGCAGACTGGGCGAGCTGTTCAGTCACATGGGCCAGTTCCTGGATGGCCCGCCCAGACTCTTCGGAGCCTTCGCGGAGCGCGGTGCTGCTGTCTTTGAGATGACCCGCGATTTCGTTTGACTTCTCGACGACATCTCGCAACTGTGCGACGAATCCGAACTCAACGTAGGCTTCCATGACCAGCGCCTGGTCGAGGTTGAGTGTTTTCTGGAAGGCGATCAGGATCCGCTGGAGCTTTTTCGGGTTGAACTTGTAGGAGTTCACCAGCAAGGCGTAAATGACATCGTAGTACGTGCTCATGGCGGCATAGAACCATTTCGGTTCCAGGCCAATGACCGCGTGGATTTTGCCGACGATATAGCGGCTTTCAAAGTAGGCCTCGCCAAACTCGGCTCGCAGCATTTCGGCGAAATAGTTCGGGTTCGTTTTCTTCAACCGGTCGATGTTGCTCCCTGCGCTCGTGATGATCGCAAGTGCTTCCGGGAACTTGCCGACGTGGTCGTAGAACTCGTCCACGATCATGGTCATGTGCTTTTCGAGGAGTGGCTTCAGTTCCTTCAGTGCCTCTCGATCTGCATCCGTAATTCGATTCATTTGGAGGCGCGCGCGACGTTCCGCCTCATTCATTCCAAAAACCTGGCTGAGCATAACAAAACCCTCGACCCTCGGCATGGCCGCGAATCTAGGGTTCATCTTTGGGATCTGTTGTTATGCTAATGAGGGACATCACGGGAATTGTGGGAGAAAAGTCACAATTTTAGTGATCTATAAAACACACAGTGATATGTCCCGCTTAATGCATTACTGACATATCATGCTTCTACGGTCGGTGGCGCGTCGGGGTTGGGAAGATTCAGCAGCATTTCTGAGGCGTCCGTCGGGTGCTCTACGATTTCATCGCGCTCCACCCGGCCATCACGGAATCGGATGATTCGGTTGGCGTGTCGGGCGATATCCTCTTCGTGCGTCACGAGAATCACCGTCTTCCCGGCTCGATTGAGCTCCTGGAACAGAGCCATGATTTCGTAGCTCGTGCGGGTATCGAGGTTCCCGGTGGGCTCGTCACCGAGGATCATCACGGGATCGGTGACGATCGCGCGAGCGATTGCCACACGCTGCTGCTGACCGCCCGAGAGCTCGTTGGGTTTGTGATCCATGCGTTGGCCCAAGCCGACCCGGCTGAGAGCTTCGGCCGCGAGCTTCCCTCGGTTCTTCACTCCGCCGTAAAGGAGCGGGAGCTCGACATTTTTGAGCGCGGTGGTTCGAGGCAAGAGGTTGAAAGTCTGGAACACGAATCCGATGGTCTTGTTCCGGATCGCGGCGAGATCGTTGTCGCCGAGGCGTCCGACCTCCGTGCCATCAAGGAAATACTGACCACTCGTCGGGCGATCCAGGCACCCGATCATGTTCATGAAGGTCGATTTCCCCGAGCCGGATGGCCCCATGATCGCGACGAATTCTCCCCGGTGGATCGTCACGGAAACCTCTCGAAGGGCCCGCACCACCATCTCGCCCATGACATAGTTTTTCGTCAAGTTCACCGTATCGATGACCGCTTTCGGTGGAGCGATCGTGCCGGTTCCGCTCGGTCGAGGATCAAAGTCGCTCATCGGGTTTCCTCACCGGGGAGAGGATCGCCGGTAGCGAGCCGGAGTTGGGCGTCGGCGATGAGCATGTCGTAGGTGGCTTCAACCAAGTTGGATGCGGCGGTGGTCAGGCTGACCTGCGCGGTCAGGACTTCGATCACGTTCCCCGCCCCTTCGCGCTGAGCGTCGGTGGCAGCTTTGAAGTTGAGTTCGGCGGCCTCCAGAGCGATCTGCGCGGCGGCAAAACGTTCCCGGTTCTGGGCATACAGGCGGTAGGCCGATTCAATCTCGCTGATCGCAGCGCGTTGATCTTGAACAAAGTTTTCGCGCAGAGATTCCAGGGTCAGTTGCTCGAACTTGACGAGTTCCTTACTTCGATTGCCATCGTAGACCGGCAGAGACGCGCTGAAGGTGAGAGCGGCTCGCTGGAACGGGTCTTCGGCAAAGGCTCGGCGGTAGCTTGCGTCGAGCGAATACTGAACCGAGCTATCCAGCCGGGCATCTTGGACGGCGATGCGCTGGCCTTCAATCCGATCCTGCGCGGCGGCAAGATCTGGTCGTTGCTGCAAGCCCCGGGCAATCGCATCTTCCAGAGAGTAGTTGAGTTCAGGAAGCTGGACGGGCTCTGGTTGCGCCAGCGATGGAGTCTCGCGGTCTTCCCATCCGACAATCGCCTTGAAATCAGCAAGGGCGGTCGCGACTCGAGATTGAGCCGCCAGCACACCGACGCGAGCGTTTTGGAAATCCGCGTTGGCCTGCAAAACATCCTTGCGCGGGACATCCTCAATCGGGGGATTGGCGCGGAACTCGGTTTGGTCGCGGATCACCTTGGCGCGCTCCAGAGTTGCGCTCTGCACGGTCAGGAGCTCGGTGGCCCGCAGGGCATCGTAATAGCGGTTGTGAACCGTAAATAGCACCTGTCGGAGGGTTTGGGTTGCGGTTCGCTCGCTGGCTCGCAGAGAGAATTCGGCTCGTTTCAGGGCGTTCTGCCGGGCTCCCGAGTCGAGCACGCGCCACCCAAGATCGAGAAGAGCGCTGGTGGTGTTGAAGTCGTTTCGTCCCTTTTGAGCTCCGGTGTAGAACTCGCTTTGCCCGACGGAATGCTCGAAGCTCGGGGTGAGGGTCGGGAGGAATGCACTCTTCGAGACCACGAGATTCGATCGCGCGGCTTGAGCGTTGAGGAACGCGGCGCGGACGTCTCCGTTTCGCGTTTTCGCGAGGGTCAGAGCTTCGTCCAGGGTGAGCCCGGCTGACTGAGCGAAAGCAGGCAGAGTGGCGAGACTCGCGGCGACCAAGGCAAGCGTGCGCAGTGACAGTTTCATATTCCGACTCAATGCAAGGCACCCCTCAGCTGCCTCGTCAACAATTGTCTTATATACCGGGGCGGAGAGGCTGCGGTTGCTCATCACTGTCAAGAGTCCTGCCTTTTCGCACGGGATTCCCACGCTGGGCAACAAGGGCTCGGCGACTCCCAAGACACCTTCGGCGAATCGTGGCAAAATGAGGCACCCATGGCACGCAACTTCGATGAACTGAGCCGACTTTTGGGCGACTCAGCCGAGTCCCTTCTGACCCACACGTGCAAGACCATCGACAAGTCTCAACTGCACCTCCCGGGCGGCGATTTCGTTGACCGCGTCCTGGCTCACTCTGATCGAAACAATCAGACGCTGCGCAGCCTGGAAGCGATGTACAACCACGGTCGTCTGGCGGGAACCGGCTACCTCTCGATCCTCCCGGTTGACCAAGGCATCGAGCACTCCGCTGGAGCGAGCTTCGCCAAGAATCCTCTGCACTTTGATCCGGCAAACATTGTTGAGCTGGCGATTGAAGGCGGATGCAATGCGGTCTGCTCCACGCTCGGTGGACTCGGAATCGTGAGCCGCAAGTACGCTCACAAGATTCCCTTCATGGTGAAGATCAACCACAACGAGCTCCTGACCTACCCAAACAAAGCCGACGAAGTGATGTTCGGTCAAGTGAAGCAGGCGTGGAACATGGGCGCGGTCGCGATCGGCGCGACGATCTACTTCGGTAGCGATCTCGCCACCCGGCAAATCCAAGAAGTCAGCGCAGCCTTCTCCGCTGCCCACGAGCTGGGCATGGCGACGGTTCTCTGGTGCTATCTGCGCAACAACGACTTCAAGAAGGACAAAGACTATCACCTCAGCGCGGACCTCACCGGACAGGCGAACCACCTGGGCGTGACGATTCAGGCCGACATCATCAAGCAAAAGCTGCCAGAGAATAACGGTGGCTTCAAGGCGCTGAACACGGGAGGCTCCAGCTACGGCAAGCTCGACGAGCGCATCTACACCGAACTCACAAGCGATCACCCGATCGACCTGACCCGCTACCAAGTGGCGAACTGCTACATGGGTCGAGCCGGGCTCATCAACTCGGGCGGAGCGAGCGGCGACAACGATCTCCAAGAAGCCGTGATGACGGCGGTCGTGAACAAGCGAGCCGGTGGCTCTGGCCTGATCTCTGGTCGGAAGGCGTTCCAGCGTCCGATCAACGAAGGCGCGGAGATTCTCCAAGCGATCCAAGACGTCTACCTCTGCGACAAGATCACGATTGCGTGATCTTCGGGTCGCCAAACTAAAGAAGCCCGGTTCCTGCGAACCGGGCTTCTTTGTGTTTGATCAGGGTCAGTTTCCGCTGCGGCCGATGGGTTGGTTGCGGAGCCATTCCATGAACGCCGGATCATCCATGCGTGGGAAATCTCGGCTGAGGCGCTTCTCGAATCGTGGATCGTTGGGATCCATGGCCTTCTCCGCCACAAACACTCTCGGATCGGTGTTCACGTGCTTGTAAGGCGTGTAATCCGCTTTCTCTGTGAACATATCGTGAAGCGGCGTGGCCAGAGCATCGAACATATTGCACGGGCCGAGTCCGTACACCAGATAGATCGTGCGGATGATGCTCATGATGCTGGCGTGATCGCTGGAAACATAGCCGCGCTTCGCAAAGGGTGAGATTGCGAGGACAAAGCTCCGGTGACGGTCGATGTGGTCGTTGTCGCCACCGGGATCATCCTGGGTGACAAAGATCGCCATGTTCCGCCACTCTGGTCGGCTGGAGAGGAACTCGACGATGCGCCCGAGAGCGAGATCGTTGTCCGCCATGTAACTGGCAACATAGGGATACCCTTCGTTCGGTCTTGCGCCAGCACCGTGGTCGTTGCAGATCGCGATGTTGATGAACGTTGGTAAGCCTTTGCCCTTGGAGAAGTAGTTTTTCTCTAAATCTTCAATAAACCACTCCGCCCGAGCGATGTCGGGGATATTGGTGTTGTAAGCAGGAAATTCGAAGCAGGTGTTATCGTAGAGCACCTTGGGCATCGGGTGATTGAAGGGATAGAAGGTGCCCGACTTGGAGGTCATGATCCCCTCATCGGTTCGCGGGAGTTCGTAACCCTCTCCGTAGTTGCGGAAGTCGATCCCGTTACGATCCAGGTGCTCGAACATCGAGCCGTTTTCCAGGTAGTCCTCCGGAATCTGCGAGCCATCGGAACCGAAGCTGACCAGCCGTCCTGGTGTGTTGTTGTCGGCCCGGAAGTTCCACCCGGCGTAGAACACACGGGTTGTCCAGAGACTTGGATAGACCCCAACCAGCCATCGGTGACCATCGCCGGAGGCCTGCGGTTCCATGTAAAAATTGTCGCTGATCGCGAATTCCTCCGCCAGTTTGATGTGGTTCGGCATGATAGGAAGGCGCTCTTCGACGCCCTTTTCGCGGATCCAGCCGTTGCGGCCAAACTCGGCGTACCGTGGCTCGCTCTTGGCTCCCTTCAGGCCACCAAAGATGCCATCAAAGGTGTGGTTTTCCTTGGTGATGAAAACGACGTATTTGATCTCGTTGCTGGGCTTTCCGGGGACAAGCGGGATGACCTTGCTCGCGGGAACGGGCCTCGGGAGCATTCCATTGTTGAGGAGCACCTGCTGAGTAAGGCTCGGCAGCTCTTTGTCGGAGGGAATCGGGGCGTAGTCGATCATGCCGGGCATATCGGAGAGTCCAAATCGCTCGTCTCCCTGGGTTCGCGCACCGAGCGGGCCGCGGGGGCCGCGACCGATTCCTTTCTGGGTCGCCACGGCGATGTTCTTCCCGTCCGGGCTGATCTTGATTTGCATCGGGAACCAACCGGTGGCGCTGTATCCCAAAACCGACCCCTTGTTCGGATCGAGAATCGCCACCGCGTTGAGCCCGCTGCAACAGACGTAGAGCCTTGTGCCGGCCTTGTTCATGGCCATCCCGCTCGGGATCACGCCTCGTAATCGGGCTAGCTGCGGAACAGGCGCGAGCTTGATGGTTTGCTTGAGTTCCAGGGTCTGGGCGTGGAACGCCTGAACCGTATCGTTGTTGGCGTTGCTGACGTAGAGCGTGCCTTTGTGGAGCAAGAGTGCATTCGGAGAACTCCCCCCGACACTCTTGCCTCCATCGGCGGGTGCATGGATCAGCACGCCCGACTTCACCGTCCGCTCGACCCGGGGTTCCTTTCGATCAGCGATGGAGTAGCTGTAGATGGATTGCGCATCAGGGACATAGGGACTCCCGATCCCCGGAACCGTGCGGCCCTCCTTGTTCACTCCCGTGATACTCTCCGGACTGGGAAATGCGAAAGCGGGTCGATTCAGTCCTCTGGGGCTTCCCTTTCCGGGCGCGGGCGGCGGGATGAGAGAGTAGTTGAAGATGCCGATGTTCGCAACGAAGATCTGCTTGCTCGATTCGTCGAGGGCGATGGCATAGGGTTGCCGACCGGCAGCGGTGCGGTGCACCACTTTCTTCGCGGTCAGGTCGATGGTGACCACCTCCTGGTAGGAGACATCGACCGCGTAGGCGAACTTCCCGTCTTGAGTCACCACCAGCTCGTTGAGATAGGGGTGCTGGCGGTCATCGTCTTTCACCGATATGATCTCGCCATCCGCCCAGGTTTTTGGATCGATGATTTCGAGAGACCCCTCGTCGCCTTGGCTGATGAGAAGCTTGCCATTGGGGAGCCAGGCTCCCGTCGGAGCTACATCCTTGCGAGGCAGTGGCTTGCGGGTGTTCTCCTGCAGATCGTGGATCACGAGCCCGGAATCATCGCACCCGACGAGAAATCGGCCATCGGGGCTGACCAGCACTTGCCAGAGATCTTCCCCGGTGTAGAGCCGCTTGCCTCTGGGAGTGAGAAGTCGTCCATTTGGCAGGATCGTGCGACCGCCCGGAACCACCTTCGCGACCTCCTGAAGCGCGGGGGCCTGGAAGTAAGCCCCGGTGACTGGCGTGGATTGGCTGACGAGGAGGGTCGAAGTAAGGGCGAGAGTCAGCATGCCCGCAGTCTAGCGAGGTGATCCTTGCCTTAACCATCCTGAAACTAACTTCTTTTGGACATATTCGCAGGCGGGGCAGGCATCCATATGCGGGCTTTCCCGTGCGAGACCGGTCGTAAGTCCGGCTTGGTGGCTCGGTGGCCCGAATTGTGCGGTCGAGTACACTTCGCGCGCAGCCGCCCGTGCCGGGCCACGCTCGCGCACCAAGGCCGGACCCCAGATGAACTCCCCCGCTCTGAGCATTGTTGTGTTGTCCTACAACCGACTCGCCGACATCCAGGCGAACCTGCCCGTGCTGGCGACTTGGGTGAAGGAAAACGCCTCCGAACTTATCGTGGTGGACAACAACTCCAGCGATGGCTCGGCGAGCTTCATCGAAACCTTTGCAAGCGAGCACCCCGAGGTGACGGCGGTTCTCAACAAGACCAACCGAGGTGTCGCAGGAGGACGCAATGATGGGATGGCGCGAACATCTGGCGCGATCGTGCTGTTCTTGGACGATGACTCCGCGCCCGAGACGCGCTTTCTCGACGAGTTGCCCGCCTTGTTCCGGGCATATCCAGAAGCGGGCCTCATCACACCGCGCATTATCCAAACTAGCACCGGGAACTACGAGAACGGGCACGGAGACGAGCCCTGTTGGGTCGGCAATTTCCACGGCTCATGCTATGCCGTCCAGCGATCCGTGATCGACTCGATTGGCGGATTTGATGAGGGGTGCACGTTTGGCGGCGAAGAGCTGGACTACTCGATTCGAGCCCACGATGTCGGAATGAAGTGCCTGTACCATCCCGACTACACGTCCCTCCACAACAGCATCGTGCGCACAGGAAAACAGACCGACTTTGGGCGTTTGGAGAAGTGGTTCTACAACTACGGGCGCGTCCTTGCGAAGAATTTTCCCGATGGCATGGCACTGCGATTGACCCACAACTACTCACGCAGCAATGCGATGCGACTGGCTGCGAAAGGTCAGCACAAGGCTGCGCGGGTCGTGTTGCAGAGTGCTCAGAAAGGATTCCGGGTGGGTCAGGCCGAATCCAAGAAGGTCAAGTCCGCTACAGCGGAGTTCTATAACAGCGCGGCGTTGCGTCCGGAATTCGGAAATGTCTCCGTCGCCACGAAGCTTCTGGAGAAACTGAAGATTCGCCCGGCGCCTAAGCCGCTCGTGGTCGAGCGTCGAGAGCTGAGTTGAAAGCGGATCAAGCCCTTTGTGGTCTGATGGAGGCGGGATGGTGTCCCGATGATTCGGGATGGAGTTCGTGCGCTCTGGAACCAGGGGCGGCACGGGGGTGTTCCTTCGCCAAGAGGGGTACTCTGATCTCCGACCTCCGATCACGGCCCACTGACCTGATCCACTCGCCATGAGCCAACCCGAATCCTTCCCAAGTAGCCCAACTCAGCCAGAGGGACACGTTGACTCGACCCGCAAGAAGAGCATCAAGCTCGGCATTGCAACTTCCCTGGTGTCCAAGCTCTTTGGCGCGATTGTTCAGTTTGGGGCCATGCCCTTGGCGGCGGCAAAAATGGCGGAAGGGCACTACGATGTTTACACCTTCTTGCTGTATCAGGCAATGCTCCTTGGGTTGTTGAACCTCGGCAGCGGGCCCGGGGTCGTGCCAGAGATGAGCCGATACGCCACCGAGCCGAATCAGCAAGAGGAGGCCTCGTGGTTCACCTCCAGCTTTTGGGTCGGAGTGATCTCGTCCGTCGCCTTGGCTCTCGTGATTTTGATCGCTGCGCCTTTCGTGCCGATTCAAGCCTACGTTGGAAAGGAGTTCTGGCCGTTTGAACAGGAACTCCGGCTGGGATTGGTCGCTTTCGCTGGCATCCAGATCATGAGGAGCGTGATCAATCAGGTGACTTACGCTTACATGGCCTACATGGAGGAGTACCGCATGAAGGCGGTGATCTCCATTGGGTACGGCATCAGCATTCCCGCGATTCTTGCCGTCGCGTTTTTTGCGCCGCACCCGGTTTGGCTCCTCATTGCCGTGATCGCGGTTCCGTTTCTGGCTCAGTACGCCACGGTTTACCGATTCTGGAAAGTTGAGCGGCCGTATCTCGTGCCTCGGCTCGCGCTGTATAACCGGGCACGCGGATGGAAGCTTTTTCTCGCCAACGCGTACTCGAGCTTGGCCGCGGCGGGCACCACGGTCACGATGACCGTGCCGCTTCTCCTGTTCACGCGCGTGGCCTCGCAGACGGAAGAAGTCGGATATCTCGGCACGCTGCTGACCTGGTACGCCCTGGCTTCGACCGTGGTGGTGATGATCGCGAGCGCGGTGATGCCGACGATCAGCAATGCCTTTGCGCACAGGGATTTCTCGTGGATCCGGCGGGCTAGTCTGAAGGCTTTCCGAGGAACGGGCCTCTATGGGCTGATCTTGATTATTGGGTGCGGCGCGGCTCTGCCGTTTGTGACCCAGCTGCTCTACCCCACCATTCCCGAGTACCACGGAACGCATTTTGATGGATTCCTCCTCGGCGCGCTGATTGCCACTGCGGGGTTCAACATTCTGCTGAAGGGGTATTTGGAGGGGATCGGTCGGTTTGGGCAGAGCGCCGTGGCAGGATTTGCCGGAGCCGCCGTCGCCCTGATCCTGACGATTGCCTTCATGCCGGCCTATGGGGGGACGGCGGTGTTCTGCGCCATCATTGCCTCGCAGGTTGTAGCGGGGGGCGTCTGCCTGGCGATGCTCTATCAAGACGTGTTCCGTCCGGCATTTGGGCCTGCAGGCTATGCACCGGCTCCCCCGGCGGAGTCGGCTCCCGCTGAGAATTCGGAGAACGCCGAGTAGGGTCGGGGATCGGTGCTCGTCTCCGGTCGTTCGGGGCTGGGTTACGTGACGCGCGCCTGGGCTCTATCGCGTCCCGCGCGGTCCCCGCTTTCGTGGGGGTCGAGGGGTATCGTTAGGATTGCGTTAAGCATGTGCTCCCGTCGTCTAGCGGTTCAGGACATCGCCCTCTCACGGCGAAGATCGCGGGTTCGAATCCCGTCGGGAGTACCAAGTTTCGACTGAACTTCCCAAGGCCTCTCGCATAATCGAAGGCGTCGGTGCGCGGGCTCTGCTCCTTTGACTCAGCCGCACTTTGGTTCGAACCCCCAGGTGACCGAGCGCGGAGCTGGGGAATGTGGCGCTCTCCTGCCTGCGCATCCTCGGAACGCGATTCCCGGTAAATCTGTTGCAGAGAGCATGAGGGCTTTGAGTTTTGTCTGCCTGGCTTCCCTGCTCGTCCTAACCGGATGCCAACCTGCACCCACGGTTGTGGTGGAATCCGCGTCCCAGCAACATCGAGGACTGACCGTCTCCGGCAAGGCCAGCGTTCGGGTCCAGCCAAGCTTGGTCGTGATCCGGCTCGGTGTGACGCACAGCGATGCACGCCCCGTCGCCGCTAAGCAAAAAACCGAGCGAGCGATTGCCCAGGTTGCTCAGGCCGTGGAGAAAGCAGGGATCAAGGCGGAAGACGTTCAGACATCCAATTTTCGGCTCTGGCAGTTCTCTCCCTACAACAAGCGACCGGGAGGCTGGAGTTGCTCAAGCATTCTCGAAATCCGTGTGAAGAAGGTGGAATCGGCGGGTGAGGTTCTGGAGAGATGCATGTCTGCCGGGGCCAACGAAGTTGAAAGCGTGGAGTTCACCGTTGAGGATCTTGAAACCGTGCGCGCCCAAGCCCGCGATGCGGCCAGTGCCGTAGCCCGCGCCAAGGCCGAGCAGTACGCGAAGAACTTTGGCTTCACTCTCGGCAAACCGGCAAGCATCGTCGAAACCCTGCCTCAGAATTGGGACTACATGAGCAACGTGGCGCTGCGGAGAACCAACGTCGGCTCCGACTCGAGCTCGGATGGATCAGCCGAGCGGATTCTGAGTTCTGGGTCGGTCGAAGTGACACTGACTGTCGAAGTGAATTACCCTCTCCAGTAGGTTCGGGGGATCGGGCGTCGCGAAGGGGCCGCCTTAATCACACGTCAGATGCCACGCCGTGCCGAATCGGTCGGTGACTTGGGCGTAGTGGCCGCCCCAGGGGGCGGGGGCGAGGGCGCAGTGGACGTTCCCCCCTTCCTTCACCTGCGCGTAGAGCCGACCCAGCTCCGGCAGGTCGCTGGCTGAGGCCACGATCGACGCCGCCTGGGCAACCGGGTTCATGTCGGAGCCCATCAGGGTGAAGTTCGGGGCCGTCAGGGTGGCGTGGTAGATGTCATCCGGGCTGCCACTATAACCCTCCGCCGCAGGTGAATCGCCGATCCGGATCAGCATCAGGTCCCCACCCAGCCACTCTTGATATGCCGTCATCGCCGGGCCGCACTGCCCCGCGAAATTGAAGTAGGGGCTCACGTGATTCACACGATCAGTCTACCGATCCGAACAGAAAGCCGGCGATCTTTCAGGAACCTCCCCGCCAGCAGCTTCCTCGGGAGGTTCTACCGCGATGAGGCCGGCGAACCGATCAAGTCAGCCACCGCAGAGGGCCAATCTGCATACTTGAATTCAAATCCCGCCTCCAGCAACTTCGTGGGCACAACACGGCGGCTCTTGAGCACCAGTTCGCTGTGCGAGTTCATCAGGTAGGCCGCGATGTCCACCATCCACTTTGTCGCCCCGAGAGCCACCTTCGTGCCCACAGCTTCGCGAAGCACAGCGGCAAATTCGGCCTGCGGCAGAGGTAAGGGAGAGCAAATGTTAACCGGCCCGGAGAGATCGTGGTCGATCAGGAACTCAAGCGCGTGCGCCAAGTCCCGTTCGTGCACCCACGAAACAAACTGACGACCCCCGGCGATGTTGCCACCGAGGCCGAGCCGCGCAAGACGCGCCAGGATGTCCAGTGGACCGTTCTGATCACGGCTCATCATGATGCCCATGCGCATGGGCACCTTGCGTGTGTGCGGCGTATTTGCAGCCTCCAAAGCTGCTTCCCAGCGCTTCGCGATCTCGGCGCTGTAGGCCCAGACCGGCGGCACACCCTGCTCGTTTCCCGCAAGAACGCCGTTTTGCTCGTCCTGAGGGGTGCCAAAGGTGTGCGCGTAAATGGTTGCCGTGCTCGCTTGGAGCCAAACCTTGGGAGGAACCTGACACCCTGCGATTGCCTCGCCGACGGCCCGAGTGGAGTCGATGCGGCTACTCATCATTTGCGAGAGATTTGTCGCGTTATAGCGGCAGTTGACGGTGCGCCCGGCGAGATTGATCACGACGTCCGCTCCATCGACTACTCGGCTATCCAAACGCTTACCGTCCCAGCCGATTTCTTCGGTGCAGCTTGGGCTTCGAGTCACGAGCGAGAATTCGTAGCGCGACGGTTGGAAGGAGCGTCTCACCACGGCTCCCATGTGCCCAGACCCTCCAACCAAGATCACTTTCATCGCAGACAGAGGCATACCACATTTGCGGTTGGCGTTCTGCTGAGAGCTGCCCAACAACTGCGTTGGCATCGAACTAGGAGATGCAACTCCCGTGCGAGCGCAGAACGATAACGGGAAGATCCGGAATGAATCCACTCGACTGGCGTGCTGTCGCCGTGAGGTGACGTTGAAACACGGGAACACGGGCATCCGTGAATCGAGATTTCGTTCGGAGGAGTGTCTTTGGGAGAGCTCTTCGCAGCCAGCGAAACAGATACGGAGATCCGGGGCAATCCCTGAACTGATCGGCCGGGATCGCTGGGTGCCCGGCGGTCATCTCACTTCCAGAATCCAAACAGGCCGAGGATTGCGGTGGCGCATCCCTTCGGCATCGGAGCGGGGGGCGCGCCTGGTTCGGGCGGCGGAGCCGTTGGATCGCTGTCGTGCTCCAGAATCGTGAAGGTTGGACCATTGCACCGGAGCGTGTAGAACGGCTTGAGATTGGTGCCCGTCGCCATAAACGGCGCGGTTCTCCGGTTGTCCGAAATCGGCGGGATCGGCATCACGTTGAGCACAAACATCACGCGATCTACGCCAGCGGGGATATCAAACGGCAAGATCGGCACCCCAGGGGTGAATGTTCGGTCTCCATCCGGCAGGGTGATCGCGAGATAAAAAGGGTTTGCCGGATGCTCGTCGGCATTGAAAATCAGAACCCGCCTCGATGTCTGATCCGGCCCGGCCGGATCGCGTCCATCCTCAAAGAAAACACGCCTTGCCATATCCTAGGATAACACCGGTTGCCCGTTAAACCAGAGCGCCCCGGTCTCCGTGGAGGGAGACCGAGGCGCAAGGATTGAGTGAGTGGAGAGGTGCGACTTACTTCTTCGCAGTAGCCTTCTTGCGTCGTCGCAGAGCGGCGAGAGCGAGGAGGCTCATCGTGGCTGGTTCCGGAACCACTTCGAAGTTGTGGGTGGTGCCCACGCCGTTGAATCCGAGCGTGTAGTTATCCATGTAGCCTTCGTACGGAGTGTTCGAGGTGCCCCATCCGGCGTTGGCACTGAAGACCTTGTAGTTCAGACCGCCGAGGATGCTGAGAGCGTCCGAGAGCAGAATCTCACCGCTCGTCAAGTTCGGCTGCAGGGTCGTGATCAGGCTGTTCGTCGGGCGCACCCACAGGCTGCTGGCAATCGACATCAGGTCAAAGGTTTGCCATTGACCGTAGGTGATCGCCGGGTGGCTGAAGCCGGGGTTCCACTGGGTGTCCCACACCAGGAAGCCTTGGCGGTTGCCGTTGATCGCGTTGGTGCCATCGCCCACGTAGAGCCGCATGATGAAGTTGGCGTTGCTCAGAGGAGTCGCCTCGGTGCGCAGATCCGCGCCCCAGTGGGTGAGGTCAGCGACGTTGCCCAGTGCGCCGAGGTCGGATCGAGCGTACGTGATGCTCGCCTTGCTGTTCGGGTTGGTGGCGGTGCCGATGCTGTTCAACTGCACCGAACCATTGCCGCTGCGAGCCTGGGTGCCGTTGATTCCAATAACGGCACTGTCCTTCATTTCGTTGTAGAACCACTGGGCACCGTTCGGACCGATGTAGCTGTTGATCGCCACGGTTCCGCCCGGGTTTGACGGCGTCGGATCGGAATAGAAATCGCCACCCGCGTTGTTGGAGAAAACGGTAACTTGCGCAAAGGATGCGCTGACGAGCACGGCCATGCCGAGCACTGCAAGGATCTTTTTCATATTTGCTCCTGTCCATTTGTCGCCTGCTCACAATCTGAGCAGAAAACTGCGACGACAACAATGTATCACGAAATCAGTGTTCAAACGGGTCTCGGGCGAAAAGCAAGTATTTATGCGGGCGACCTCCCACGGAATTCCGGGAGTCGCGCGTCCTGAAAGGCGCGGATTTGCTACTCTGAGCGCATGGATCTGATCCGAGCCCTCTCCGGCCAGTACCGAGCAAACCTTGCCATGCTCCGGCAATGCCTCATGGAGAGCGATGAGGCCACGTGGCTGGGGGGCGAACATCCGCGTACCATGTGGCGGATCTGCTACCACGCCCTCTACTACACCCACCTCTATCTGATGCCGACCGAGCACGACTTTGTGCCGTGGGACAAGCACCGCCCGTGCACCGATTTGTGGGATGAAGAAGGAGTCCTGCCGCCGCTCCTGGAACCCTACACCCAAACCGAAATGCTCGAGTATCTCGACTGGCTCGATGGAAAGATTGTCGAGTTCGTCTCCGCGCTCGATCTGGAGTCGCAGGAGAGCGGATTCAGCTGGTATCCCAACCTCCAAAAGCTCGATCACCAGATTCTCAACATCCGCCACCTGGGTATCCATCTGGGGCAGATTTCGGAACGGGCGATGCTGGGCGGCGTCGACGAGATTCACTGGAAGACCCGAATCCCGCGCTGACATTGAGCACTGGACCCAATTCTCGCGCCGGAGGACGCCTTCTCTCCTGGCTTAGGTAAACCAGAAGGCGATGAAACTTCTCCGGGAGAATGGTCGCCTTTCGCTTCTCGATCCGCAAGGAGGGGTTCTGCTCTCCGGTAGATCGCGGGTTCACCTCACCGACACGACAGAGATTTGGTCAGGAAAGGGAGACGCTCTCGCTTGGGAGATCGTGGCCCATGAAGGCGGCGGCTCCATCATCCGGCTTGTTCTCACCAACACCTCAAACTTTGAGATGTCGGTTGAGCGCATGGATCTTCTTGTTGCCGACGAAGGATCCATGCTTGGAGAACAGATCGAGGTCGGTCGGCTCGGTTGGCAAAGCTGGAGCTACACGGCTCTTCCCGCGCCGCTTCCCCAGGATCACTCCACCTGGAATGCCGAGGCCCCCAAGCTGAATCCGATGCTCCCCGTCACCGACGCCGAAAGGCTGATTCTTCCTTGGATGACCCTCCTTCACGAGCCAACCTCCGAGCAGGGAGTTCTTCTCGGGTTCATCTCTGCCAAGACTCAGCTCGGAGTCTTCACTCTTCAGGAGACCAGGACGGGCCACCGGCTGGTCGCCTCCAGCGTTGCGGAGGGCAAGGTTGTCAAGCCAGGCGAAAAGCTGTTTTCGGAACCCTTGTTGATTCTCCACGAAACCGCTCGATCGTACGACCTTCTGCATGCCTACGGCGCGGCGCTGGCAGACTCAATGCAGGCGAGTGCCGGTCGCCCGATTCCGACGGGGTGGTGCAGTTGGTACGAGTTCTTCACCAACACTAAGGAAGCAGACATGATCCGGAATCTGAAGTTCATTTCCGAAAATGATCTCCCCCTCCGATATGTGCAGATTGATGACGCCTACCAGACCCACATTGGCGACTGGCTGACAATCAAGGAAACTTTCCCTCACGGGATGAAGTGGCTTGCTGATGAAATCAAGTCGAAGGGGTATGAGCCAGGAATCTGGCTGGCACCGTTCATCGTCGGGGCCGATTCGGACGTCTACCGCGACCATCCCGATTGGGTGCTGCGCGACCTGCAGGGTGTTCCCGTCAATGCTCTCGACAACTGGGGAACGCGCTGCTACTGTCTCGATCTCACCCATCCCGAGGTGCTGGGCTGGCTCGAAAAGGTGTTCTCCACGGTCGTTCAGGACTGGGGCTACACCTATCTGAAACTCGATTTTCTCTATGCCGGGGCGGCCCGAGGGGTCCGATATAACGCCTCGCAAACGGGGATCCAGGCGTACCGCGCAGGCATGGAATTGATCCGTCGCCTGGCCGGAGACGCCTACATCTTGGGTTGCGGGGCACCGTATCTTCCCTCCGTAGGCGTGGTTGATGGAATGCGTGTCGATCCGGATATCGGGCTGCACTGGGTCGATCTGAAAGATCCTTTTGGCACGGAGCCCGCCACGCGGAGCGCGATCCGCACCGCGATGTCGGTGGGGTGGATGCACCGTGTGCTGTGGAACAACGATGTCGATCCTGTCTTGCTGCGAGATCATCACATCGGCCTGAACGAAGTCGAACGCCTGACCCTCGCCGCGGTCGTTGCCATGAGTGGTGGGGCGGCCTTCCTCACGGATGATCTCCCGAAGCTCGAACCTGAGGGTGCAGCTCTGATCCCTCGACTGATCCATCCCACTGGGAAAGCAGCCGAACCGTTTGGGCCGATCAATCGCCACGGACTTCCCGCTGGGATGAAACTTCAGGGGCCCAAGGGGGTCGCGGTCGCTCTGTTCAACTGGACCGATGACGTGCAATCGCTTCAGCTCAGCGAGCCAATCGCCCGCGAATTGGCCGGGATGTCGCTCCACGATGCTTGGACGGGAGCAAAGCTGGGCGAAGCCTCGACGGCGCAACGCTGGAGCACGCCGCCTCACGGCCACAAGCTGATCCTTGCCCTGGATGTGAACGCGGTGGTCGATTGTGCTGCGCCGTTGCTCGACGCGATCTTTGGCGAAGCGGAGGGGAAAAGTGCCCCGGCATCCAGCCCGAGAGTATGATTTTTTACGCAACTCTTACGACGCTTTCCGTTTCCTGTGAATAAAATATTCTCTACGGACGGAAGCTATTCTGTCTGAGTCGTGAGTCTGGAAGGGCCTGATCCCGCTACGGGAGCAGGCTCTTCTTTTTTCAAGGGAGATCGATTTGCAAGGACGCCACGTCGCCGACTCCCAGCCCGGTTGTCCGCTGCACCGAGACCTTGATGGGCAGCAGATAGCCCCCATTCTTCGGAAAGAGCGAGGTGGTAAATGGCGAGCCATTGGCCACCGCGCTCACCGGGATGCAACCCCAACCATAGCTCGCCTCTTTGGCCACCTGGCGGATTGCCTGAGCAGCGTCCTCCGGGAGAGGGGCGAAAACAAACGGGGCAGGGCCACGCCACTCGATCAATACGGCCTCGAAGACGAGTGTCATCCCCGAAATTCGGGCGAAGACATCAACTCGACCAGCTGATCGAAGGCCGCACCCCAGCCGTCGTGGAAGCCCATCGCTTCATGAGAGTTCCGGCCCTCTGAGTCGCCATGGATGGCATAGGCCCGGTACCTGGTTCCTTCGCCTTCTGCTTCCAAATCCACGATTCCTGAGAACAAGAACGCACCGACAGGATTTCCTTCGGGAGGTTGCGGTCGGAATCCTCTGATCAGCGCGCTCGTGAAGACAAGTCGTCGCTGCGGAACCACTTGCAGAACGCACCCTTCGCTTGGGAACAGCTCACCCTCGGGCGATTGCATGGTGGTGTTGAACGCCCCTCCTGGGTAAAGCTCCAGCTCGACCTCAGAGACGCTCCACGGCTTCGGGCAGAACCACTGCTTCAACAGTTCGGGCTCGGTCCAAGCCCTCCAAACGAGTTCAACAGGAACATGGGTGGTGCGCTCGAGCATCAGGTCGAGCGAGGGGTTGTGTGTGATGGGTTGAAGATCATTCATGAGTGTTTTCCGAATGGAGTTCAGTGAGGAGAGAATCGAGCTGATCGAGTCGGCGGTTCCAGTGTTTGCGCTGAATATCGAGCCAGTTGTCCGCGAGGAAGAAGGCGGGAGGATCGAGTTCGTAGGTGCGCGATCGTCCTTGCTTATGAGACTTCACAAGGCCGGCCGATTCCAACACCCGCATGTGCTGGAGGAACGAGGGCATCGCCAAGTCGAACGGCGCGGCAAGCTCGGTCATCGTGGCTGCACTTCCCGTGAGGCGCTCGATCACTTCCCTGCGTACCGGATGGGAGAGCGCATGGAAGACTTGATCCAAAGTTGCCGGTTTATTAGACACTTTGCTAAGTATCTAACTTTCAGGACTACTTTGTCAAGCCTCGGCTTCCGATTTTTCTCTTGATCGCCGAGCCCAGTAGCCGATGCTGTCCGTCTCGGGAAACTCCGCGAAGCCCCATCCCACGCACAGAGTGCGCAGATGCCCTCGGTGATACGTGGCGTGGTTCATCACGTGATGGAGTACGTGCCAAAGCGGCATCTTGACGGGGCCGCTTCGGAGTTCCAGAGTCACCAACTCAGCCGGATCGCGTGACTCGATTTCGGCTCGCCAGAGCGTGTTGAATCGCTCGGTATCCCGATGAAGGTCGATTCCCTCATCCTGGATATCCTCGACCTGGCTCACTCCGCTCAGCCACCCGATGTAGCATCCAAGCAGATGGAGATAGGCCTTGCGAGCCTCTTCGGGATGCGGGGTTTGATCGAGCACGGCGAGCCACACCTGGTTCGCCCACAAATCATAGTCGAGAAGATCCAAGAGAGCCTGCTTTTCCATGTCGTCATCTTAGCCCGGCTCGGGCTTGGCAACGAGGAAAATCAGGCTCTCGGCACGTTGGCGGACCCAGCTCGCTTAGCCTGCGGCAAAGAAGGCAACGCCTTCCTTGTCCTTGCCATTCGTGATCTTTCCTCGGAAGATCTCGTCCATCACGACTTCGTACTTCTCCGTGGTGAGATACCGGGCCGTGATCTCGACGGTGTTGTCTTCGTAAATCCTGAAGCGCACGTAGTTGAACACGTGGCCGTATCGCGGGTGAGCAATCAGGACGGTGTGCGAGCAGGCGACGTACGCTTTTTCATTGCGGATCACGCCTTTGGCGAAATACTCCCAGGCTTCCAGCTTCATCCCTCCGATCGCTTCGGGGGCTTTCTCTTCCTTACCATCAATGATGAGGGTCGTCTTCGCGTATTCGACCACGGAGCGGACTTCGCGTCCGGATTGGAGGGCGGTCATCAGCTGATCGAACGTGGTGAGGCGTTGCGGCTGGGCCAGGATGAGGGTGGCAAGCAAGGGCGCGAGCATGCTCTCAACAGTACCAGTTTGCGTATCGATACGCTTGTTCCACTCTCCTGACCAACGAAAATCCGCCAACAACCCAAAGCATGCTTCGTGTGTTTGGGCTGCTTGTCGCAACCCTCGCCCTCCAACTGCCCACCGATGTCGTGGCGATGAACTCCCTCCTCGAACTCCATCTGCGGGCCACACAAAATGGCGCGCCGGTCTGATTGAGCCGCTCCGCAACCTTCCGAGTCGGTCGGACGTCCCTCCCATTGACATGCTCGTTGCCGGACTCTGGATTCTCGCCGCCGAACCGATGACCCTAACCGAGGTCACCATGCAGGGGGCCGGAATCGAGCTTGCCGGAGTCCTCACCGTCCCTTCCGGCGTCACCAAGAATGCCCCCGCTATCCTCCTGATGCCAGGCAGTGGCCCCACAGACCGCGACGGCAATCAGCCAGGGTTCACCACCAACCTCTTGAAAGACCTGAGCGAAGCTTTGGCGGGAGAGGGGTACGTCACTCTCCGATTTGACAAGCGCCCCGTTGCGCGATACCAGTCGGTGTGGCCCAAAACGCTTCCCGAGATTGGCCCTTTCTTCAACTGGGACAATCACATCGCCGATGCAAAGGCTGCTGCCGAGTTTCTGAAGAGTCGCCCCGAGGTGGACAAAAAACGAATCGCCATCCTCGGGCACAGTGAAGGCGGGCTCTTTGCGACGGCGATCGGCAAAGATGTTGGAGCGAAGGCGCTGCTCCTGCTTGGCTCACCCGGGCGGAACATGGGCGATATTCTCTATGGTCAAGTCGCAGCCCAAGTGAGTGCCGCGCCTTGGGATGATGCGAAGAAAGCCGAGTTCAATCGCCGTCACCGCCAGACGATTGACCATCTCACCAAAACCGGGGAGATCCATTCCGAAACCCCAAGCGAACTCCTGGGGCTTTACAATGCATCGGCCAAGGACTTGATGGTGGGGTACTTCCGAGCCACCCCTCTGCCATGGGTCGAGGCTTTCAAGGGCCCGATCTTTATCGCGAACGGCGAGTCGGATGTCCAAATCCTCGCCAAGGAAGATGCCACCCTGCTGGAGGCGGCGGCGAAAAAGAACAAGAAGCGTCCGGTATCGCTGGTGATCGTGCCCGAAGCAAGCCATAACTTCAAGCTTGGAACTCCCGGGATCACCGGCCCGATCGCGCCGGGCCTTGTCCCGCCGATGTTGGAGTTCTTGAAGAAGAACCTTTAAGGCGTCCGAAGGATAACCCGTACCGATACGGGTCGACCCTGTTAATTCCCTTGAGGTTTTTGCCCGACACGGGTGGAAGAACCAAGGCAGGATGTTGTGTGTTTTTTCCCTCCGCCGAACTTTCCTGGCCGCGTCGATCTTGCTCGGTGCGTGGGCCAGTGCCGACACGGTCACCCTGAACTCGATCAGTGAGCTTCAAGGCGCGATCGATTCCGCCTCCGAACCACGAACGATCATTCTGCCGCCCGGTGAATTTCCTGTCACTGCCGGCATCCGCATGAAGTCGTACATCACGATTCGCGGCAACAACACGCGACTGATCTTCTCGACCACCTCTAACTTCCCCGCTTTTTCCGCCGAGGGCACCATCACTCCCTACGGAACCACCGTCAACCAGCCTTCCTGGAACTCCACCTGGCTTGCGACGGGGGACTCATCCGGGCTCAAGGTTGGCGATCTTATCCATGTTGACTACGGCAACGGCATCGACGGACACACCAACGTCATCGAGCAGATCATCGACACGAACTACGTTCGGATGCGCTTCCCGCGGCCTCCTGGTTTGCAGCAAGGCCAGGGTATTTTCAAGGTCAACCCTGTAGAGGAGGTCAGCCTCGAAAATCTGACGATTGTCGGTGCGCAAAATGCCTTCTTCGGTAAGTATCTCCGCGCCATGAACTTCAAGGATGTCACCGCGACTCGGGCCCGATTCAACACCGTGTTTTGGCACACCATCGATTCGGTTGCCCAGCAATCGCTCGTCGATGACTGCGGAGGTGGAATCACTTTCATCGGGAGCAGCGGAGCGAGCGTGGTCGGCAACACGATTTTGAACCACCGGATGTCCGGCGTCCTGATCCGAAGCTGCAGCGGCGTGCTGGTCAACAAGAATCTGGTTGCCGGAAACCCCACAACGCTCGGACAAGGCATCAACGGAGACGGGATCACGGTCTCGGGCTCACGCGGCACCATGGTGACGAACAACGACATCCGCTACCCCGAGAGCTATGGCCTGTGGCTGAAGAACTCCATGGAGTCGGTGGCTTCGATGAACAGTGCCGTCGGTTGTGGCAGCTCCGCTTACTTCCTCCAAGGAGGCGTGGACGACCAACTCGACCGCAGCTGGGCCTACAACAGTGAGACAGGATTCGGCGTCTCCGTGGTCGGAGCCGTCCGACCGAGACTGACCTCGAACATCTTGGAAAACGTTCAGCGCGGCGTATACATCGCCGAGACCTCGAATGCTTCCACGTTCCAGAACATCAGTCGGCAAAACCGCCAGGCCGATGTCTCGATTGCCAACACCAACATGCAGGCCAACTAGATTTCAGCCGAGCCAGCCTCCTCCGCTGAAAAAATCAAAGCCCGGGTGCACCACTTCATGCCCCGGGCTTCTGACTTCGTTGAGGCGAGCTTAGATGTCGCTGTAGAGATAGAACTCGTACGGGTGCGGGCGAAGATCGATCGCATCGCACTCGTTGACTAGCTTGAAGTTGATGTACGCCTCGATGAGATCCTTCGTGAAGACATCACCCTTGAGCAGGAACTCGTGGTCGGCCTTGAGCGCGTGGAGCACTTCACGAAGCGAGCCCGGAGTCTGCGGGATGTCCGTTTTTTCTTCCGGAGCGAGTTCGTAAAGATCCTTGTCCACCGGTGCCGGCGGTTCGATCTTGTTTTGGATGCCGTCGAGACCCGCCATCATCATGGCAGCAAAAGCGAAGTACGGGTTCGCCGTCGGATCTGGAGCGCGGAACTCGATCCGCTTGGCCTTCGGCGAGTTGCCGACCATCGGGATGCGGATGCACGCCGATCGGTTTCGCGCGGAATAGACCAGGTTGATCGGAGCTTCGTAGCCCGGAACCAGTCGTCGATAGCTGTTGGTGCTCGGGTTGGTGAACGCGAGCAGCGCCGGAGCATGCTTCAGGATGCCGCCGATGTACCAGCGAGCCATGTCGCTCAGCCCCGCATAGCCGGTCTCGTCGTAGAACAGGTTCTCGCCGTTCTTCCAGAGGCTTTGGTGGACGTGCATGCCGCTACCGTTGTCGCCGAACAGAGGCTTCGGCATGAAGGTCACGGTGGCTCCGTATTGGGCGGCGACATTCTTGACGACGTACTTGTACTTCATCATCTTGTCGGCCATCTTGAGCAGCTCGTCGAACCGGACGTCGATTTCGCACTGACCGGCACCAGCGACCTCGTGGTGGTGGATTTCCGTCTGGATTCCCACATCTTCCAAGGCCAGAACCATGCTGGAGCGCATGTCGTGGAGCTTGTCGGCCGGAGCGCACGGGAAGTAGCCGCCCTTGACGCGTTGGGTGTAACCCAGGGCGTCATCGTTGCCACTGTTCCAGCTTGCTTCGATGCTATCGAGGGAGAAGAAAGCGTTTTGCGGATCGTTGCGGTACGCCATCTTGTCGAAGACAAAGAACTCGGCTTCCGGCCCGAAGAACGCGATGTCCGCGATTCCGGTGGACTTGAGATATTCCTGTGCCTTCTGAGCCGTGTAGCGCGGGTCGCGGGAGTACGGTTCGCCGGTGATTGGATCTTCGATGTTGCAGATCACTACCGCCGTCGTGTGCTCAGTGAACGGATCCATGAAGACCGTGCTCGGATCCGGCATCAGCTTCATGTCGCTTTCATTGATCGCCTTGAATCCGCGGATGCTGGAACCATCGAAGGCCAATCCGTCTTCGAAAGCATCGGCATCGAAGGCATGAGCCGGCATCGTAAAGTGATGCCACATGCCAAACGGATCGGTAAAGCGAATATCGACGAATTGTGATTCATTCTCGTGAATGAGTTCGAGCGCTTCTTTTCCTGTCATGGTTTTGGTTCCTGCTGACCTACGTGATCGAAATGACGGCGACCCTCGGCTGGGGATCAGGTTACTAGGCGACGAAGGGTCGTTGCCTGGTGCCCGGGCCTCGTTTGTCGGAACTTGCGGTGGAAAACGTGAGAAGCCTCCAGAGACTCTGATCCCTGGAGGCTTCATTGCACGCGCCCAAGCTCCGTTGCTGGGGTGTCTTATGGGTTGTACCTTCCCGGTTTCCCGTTTCGCTACGGGTAATCTGCGGGCCTGTGGGAAACCGCAAGATGATTCGGGAGCTTGTCCGGGAGCTTGGCTTGATCGCCTTCTCGCTCTTGGTGATCCTCTCGTTTGCGCTCTCGACGTATCCCAAAACCGCTGAAGGGGTTCACTGCCCTGCGGCCGTTGTCCAGAGAATTGAGAAGCAAGGCACATTGGTGTCGCCCGAGATCGGCGACGCAGCGTTTGAGCAGTGCCGCTGCGCGGAAGCTCAGTCGGCGGATCAGGGAGCTTCCAGCGAGAAGCTCACGGTTTACGTTCTCTCTGTTCCAGCGCTCGACCTGCCGTTGGCAAGCGGTTCGTTCCTCATTCCTCTCCTCCCGTCCGGATCGGCTCAAGTCGCACGGCGCATCGGCACCCTGCTGCCCGAATCAAAGGACATCACCACTCCCCCTCCCCAACTTGCCTGAGTGAACTCCAAAATCTCTGTCCCGCCGACCTGACTCCGTCACCTCGGCTGGCTTGACCCCCATTTCACTCATCTAGCAATGAAATCAAACCCCTACGCATTCGCGTGTCTTGGGCTGCTGCTTTGCATGCCTGCGACCTCATCGACGCTCGTCTTCCAGAACAAGGAAGACCACGACCACACCCGCGACCAAGACGGCAAAGAAGCCGGCCATGTCACCGAATCGGAAGCCACGAAGGCCGCCCGAGCGCTGATCGGGACAAAGGCTCCCGACTTCAGCACCAAGGATCACTTGGGCAAAGTCGTCAATCTCAAAGATCTCATCAAGCGTCCGACGCTGCTGGTTTTCATTGAAAACGGCTGCCCCTGTTGCACCAGCGGGCGACCCTACATCGACCGCGTGCACAACCACTACAAGGATGTCGCCAACGTTGTCGGCATCGTGTTTGGTGACCAGAAAACGGCTGCCGCCTGGCGCAAGGAAACCAGGCCTCAGTTCCGAGTGATCGCCGACCCGAAGGGCACGATCGCCAAGGCTTACAAAGCCGAAGCCGGTCTGGCCACGAGGCTGGTGAATCAGAGCGGGAAGATCGAGCTGGCTTACCCAGGCTATTCGGCACCCATGCTCGCGGAAGTCACCGCCCGAATCGCCAAGCTCGCCAAGGTCAAAGACCGAAACATGGAAACGCGTCCGGCGCCGACCGAGATGACATCAGGCTGCCGCCTGGGAAGCCGAGGATGAAACGCCACGCCTTTACCCTGATCGAGCTCCTCGTCGTCATCGCGATCATCGCTATCCTCGCTGCGATTCTCTTCCCGGTATTTGCCCAGGCCAAGCAGGCGGCCAAGAAGGTGGCGGATCTGAGCAATATGAAGCAGATCGGTCTGGCCCTGATGCTCTACGGAGGCGACTACGACGACCGGATTCCGATGGTCAAGATGATGGGAGCCCACCAGATCACTTGGGTCGATGAGCTTCAGCCCTATGCCAAGAACCGGCTCCTGAATCGTTCGCCGCTTGACAACTCAGCTGAATGGGGCAAGGGTACACGCTGGACCACCTACGGGCTCAACGCATACTTTGATGCCTTGCATCCGCCGTACTACGGAATGACTCTTTCCCAACCGGCGAATCCTTCGCTCACGATCTTCTCCGCTCCGGTGCGGGATGAACTCAAGTGGTTCACTCCGGCAACCACGGTCAATCCTGACCACTTCATGCCGATGTTCTGGGGTTCCCCTGCGCGCGTGCCCGTCTATCAAGGCGGCACAATGTTCCACATGAGAGGGTGGGATATGATGCGGCGTCTGCCCCGCACCTTGTGGTACGACATCGACGGGAAGGCTGCCAACTATCTCTTCGCAGATGGTCACGCCAAGAACCATCGATTCGAGCAAACATGGGCTCAAACACCGGGCGCACCTCCGACGAGAGACTGGTACGACCCAATGTCGGAGCTCAAGTAGCGATCCTCCTCAAATGGCTCAGGCCAGCGAAGTCGAATTCGCTGGCCTGCCCCTTCCTCCACGGGAAATCTCGACTTCAGCTCTCTGGTTGAGTCACTTTGATTTTCGCAGCGCTTGGCTGAACCTTCGCCCAGCCGTTCGACCGAGAGAGCACCTTTGCGCCAGAGAGCTTCGCCTTTTCGCCCACTGGAAGGTAGATCGACTTCCCTTTCAAAACCGCTGGCACCGTGATCTCCAGCGACGGAACCTCGGCGACCGCATCTCGGATCGCTTGTTCATAGTCCATCGCCTTCTGCGACCCCGTCAGCATCAGAGACCTCCCAAAAACCCGGGAGGGCAAAATCTGGCCAACGTAGGTGGTCAAAGCCACATATTCGTAGAACGACTCCTTCGACTTTCCGCCGAGCAGTTCTCGATTCGGCCCCTTCGTTCCCATCGAAACGACCATCGGATGGACGTTTTTCGCTAGATATTCGTCGAGCGCGGCGACATCGGTGTGAACCATATCGTCGGTGCTGAGCTTGCCGGCAACCAAATCGTCTCGGAGCCATTGGAGGTAGAGCCGTTCGCCCACTTCTCCATTCGCCCAATCTTCGGGGCCTTCGTACGGTCCGATGGCGGGAAGAATCGCGTGGCCGTATTCGTGAGCAATCTCCCGGCTCAACTGGATCGGAGCCGCGATCCGATGGACCTGATAGATGTAAATCGTGTTCACCCGCTTTGGATTCCCGCTGGCATCGGTATCGAAGGTGTCGACATCAAAAAGATGCTCGCCTCCGGCATCCCCGGCAAAGCAGAGGTAGACGTCCACGCCGCGTCGGAACCGCTCCGAATGGTCGATCCGGAGACGGGCGAAGTTGTAATCCCACAACCGCAAGAACATCCGGGTAGACCACTGAGCCACGTCGTCGTGCATCAAGGGGGGATCCGGCACCCGGCGAGACTGGGCAAACACTCGGAATCGCGGGCTGAAGTTTTCGCCCTCTTTCGAGGTCTTCACAAACCCGGCGGTGACAAAGGGAAACTTCCACAGGTGCTTGGGCGATGTCTTCGGCTCCGCCATCGGAAACACGAAGTGCTGAAGCGTCAGGGTCGTCGGCATCCCCGCGATCCCTGGCATTTCGGCAGAAAGAAAATCTCGCGGAGTCTCTTCTTCCTGAGGATTCGGGGCCTCCTGCGAGGTCGCCAAAGCGAGCACTTTCCAAGCTACCAGTGAGGTGATCATTGTTCTCCTTTTCCTAACGACGCAATCGCGCCCGCGAATGATCGGACGTTTTTAGTGCCCGACCGATTCCAAGTAGCGCTCCGCCTCGATCGCTGCCATGCATCCCGTTCCCGCAGCGGTCACGGCTTGTCGATAAACCCGATCCGTCACATCGCCGCACGCAAAGACGCCAGGGATCGACGTCGTCGCGGTGCCCTTTTCGACGAGGAGGTAGCCCAGATCGTCGGTTTGCAGCCAATCGGTGAAGACATCACTATTCGGCTTGTGACCGATGGCGACAAAGAGACCGTCAATCGGCATCTGCTTGCGCTCGCCAGTCACGGTGTCTTCGAGGGTGACCGCCTTCAATTTCTTGTGCGGTTCCACATCGCCGTGAATGTCCACGACCGCGCTGTTCCAAATCACCTCGATCTTCGGGTTGTCCAGCACGCGCTGTTGCATGATCTTGCTCGCCCGGAAGGAATCTCGGCGGTGAACCACATAGACCTTGCTGGCATGACGGGTGAGGTAGTTCGCCTCCTCCATCGCGGTGTCGCCGCCCCCGACGACAATCACTTCTTTGCCCCTAAAGAAGAACCCATCGCACGTCGCGCAGGCACTGACGCCGAACCCTCCAAAGGTCTTCTCGCCCTCCAGGCCAATCCACTTTGCCGAGGCACCGGTGGAAATGATCACGGTCTCGGCCGTGTGCTCCGCATCGCTGACCCAGATCTTGAACGGGGCCGCCGAGAGATCGACCTTGGTGACAATTTCGAACCTTACGTCGGCGCCAAATCGCTCCGCTTGCTTCTGGAAAAGCTGCATCATCTCCGGCCCCATCACACCTTCGGGAAAGCCGGGATAGTTCTCCACGTCGGTCGTGATCATCAGCTGTCCGCCCGGCTCGGGGCCCGCAAAGACAACCGGATTCAGATCCGCTCGTCCCGCATAAATCGCCGCTGTGTATCCCGCCGGCCCAGAACCAATGATCGCAACTGTGTGGTGCATAAGAATGCAGAAGAGGTTACCTGCCGAGCAGGGTTCCGCTCGTCCCTGGGCGCGGGACTTCCGAACCAACGATCACGCCGCTTTTCGGAGATCGCTCGACAGAGTTACGCGGTTGCGACCCCCTTCCTTGGAAGCATATAGCGCCTTATCCGCCAGGTCGATGAGGTGCTGACGACTCTCCACGTGAGGGCCGAACATGGAAACGCCGAAGCTGCCCGTCACCTCGCGGTGCGGCCACTCATGCTCTTCAAGGCGCATCCGGACTTCTTCTGCCATCTCCCAGGTCTCCGCTTCGTTCAACCCAACGGTGACAATGACAAACTCCTCACCGCCGTATCGTGCCGGCAGATGAGGCTCCGGCACGGCCTCGCGCAAAATCCGCGCGACACCCTTCAGCACTTCGTCTCCCGCCAAGTGACCAAAACCATCGTTGTACTGCTTGAACTTATCGACGTCCAACAGGATCACCCCGAGCTCAAGCCCGACGGTCTCCGCCGCGTGGTATTGATCGTGCAGATATTCCTGGAACGTTTTGTGGTTCTTCAGCCCCGTGAGACCGTCGGTTGATGCCAGATTTCGGAGTTTGGCGTTGGCGTCCTCCAGCTGCATCTGCTGGATCTCCATGTGGAGATTTGCTTCGTTGAGGCGAGCCATCTGCTCCTCGATTTTGCCGAGGATGAGCTTCCGCTCGGTGATGTCTTGGTAGAAGACGCTGATGCCGCCGTTCTGACCCGGATAGACGCGGAATTCGAGCCACGTATCGGAGGGCGGGTGGTACATCTCCAAATCGCTTGGTTCGCCAGTCTTCTGAACCTGGTCAAACACATCCCACAGCACCGACCAGTACTCTTCGGGGTGCAGTTCTTTGATGTGCTTGCCCAAAAGCTGCTCCGGCTCCATCCCATATCCTTCGGCCGATGAGCCGTTGGCGTAGGTGAATTTCCGGTTCTTGTTCAGCGAATAGAATCGGTCTTGAATACTTTCCAAGATTCCAGAAATCCGTTCTTTGGCCGCAGCGAGATTGTCTTCCGCCACCTTTTGCAGCGTGATGTCCAGGCCTGTTCCCCGGAATCCGATCACCTCGCCGTGGGCATCTCGAATCGGCAAAGCATTCACCCTCTCCCAGATGATGTGGCCGTCCTTGTGGAGACTCTGGAACACCAGGTTCGAGAATCCCTTGCCGGCCAGCATGGCTTCTGCCACCGCATTTTGAGCTTTGCGGATATCGGGCTTGGCCACCATGTCCAGCATGTTTCGGCCCAAAAGCTCCTCAACGAGGTAGCCCGAAACATCCGTGACTTGGTCTGATACATAGGTGTACCGGAACTCGGTATCGACTTCCCAGATGTATTCGCCTGCTGCCTCCACCACGTCACGGAACCGCTGCTCGCTCGCCAGAATCTTGAACTCAGCGTTCTTGCGCTCGGTGATGTCTTCTTCAATGGCGATGAGGTGACTGCACACACCCAACTCGTCCCGGCTGACCGAGAGGGCTAAGCGCACCCAGTAGCTCGTGCCGTCGGGACGCAGAAATTCGAGATCTCCATCAAACGGTGATTGGGCTCGGATCGCCTTCGTGAGGCTGGCAAACACCGCTTCATCGGTCGATTCGCTCTGACGCAGGGAGTAAGGGGCTTGACCGAGAATCTCGTCGCTGGTGTAGCCGGAGATCTTGGCAAAGGCGGGATTGACGAACAAGGCATGTCCGGAGGCGTCCATGATGACAACCCCGTTGGCGGCTTCTTGAGCGACCAAGCTCAACGTGACGAGCCGCTCGGCGTTGGCTTTCTCCTGAGTCACATCCTTAGCCACCGCGAGATAGCCGGTCACTTCTCCGTGCTCATCGCGCAAGGCCGTGATCATGACCTCGGCGTCGAAAGTGGAACCGTCTTTGCGAACGTATTGCCACTCGACGTCACTCGCCTTGCCTTGATTGGCGTGATGCACCAGTGCCTCGAAAGCGGAAATCTGCTCGTTCCCCGTAGCCTCGGCCAACTCGGCGGCCCAGAGTTCCAGCTCTGTTTCCAGGTGAAGATCGGCAATCGGCTTTTCGCCCAAGACTTCGCGGGCATCGTACTGAAGAAGCTTCTCCGCTGCGGAATTGAAGCCGGTAATGACCCCGCCGATATCGCATGTGATCATTGCGTACTCGGTGGAGTCGAGGACGACGCTCTGGAAGCGCGCCATGCTCTCAATTTGCTTTTGGCGAGCGATCTCTTCCGTCACGTCGAGCGCGCAGGCGATGCCTCCGACAATGACCCCTCGATGGTCGTTCAGCGGGAAGAACACAAACTCGGCCACTCTCGGACCGGTTCCCGTCTCAAACGAGTACTCCAGGGTGACTTTCTCGCCATCCTGCACCGTCCGACGCAGAGTGTCGAGGAGCAAATCATCTTGACCAAAACCCTTCAGTGCGGACGTGATGGGGTTGAGCAAGGCAAGGTGGCGCGGTTGGTCCATGATGTCGCTCATCCGCTGGTTCCACTCGAACACCGTGCCGTCGCCATCGAATGTCATGCACCCGACGGGCAAGCCTTCAAACAGAGATTGAAATCTTCGCGACGCATGGTCATGCATCGCGGTCTGGATTTCCGCGTGCTCCAAAGCGTCTTGGATCTCTTGGCGGCTCTGTTCCAACTCCTTTTGGTGTTGAAGAAGGAGTTCCTTTTCCCGCTGGAGTTCCTCGGTCGTTTCGGCCAGAGCGGCGTTTTGCTCCACCAGGTCGGCCTTCTCGCTGACCGATTCGGCGTAACCTCTCTGTAACCTCGCCAAGACGGCCAAGGTCGCCCCCGCCATCAAGATCAAGACGCCGCCTCCGAGCGAAAAGAGGAGGTAGATTCGCTCTTTGGATCGCCCCTCGCTCGATGCATCCACCGACATGCTAAAGGAATCGTCTAGCGAGCTCAGCGATGATCTCAGCTCGATTGCCGTGGCGGAGAGTGCCGCCGCTTTCGATTGCAGTTGCTCCGAATTAAGCGGAACGGACTTCAGCTGATCGAGCTCTTTCTGGAAGGCGGAGAGCTGAACGAGAGCGCGATCTACGGCCTGAGTGCCCGATACCATCCCTTCTCTACTCAAGTTCTCAAGGGCCTGAGCCGCTTTCGTGCTCGCTTCTTCAAGCTCCGAAAGCTCAGAAGCCACCCATGTCTTACTCTCGCTCGCGAGAGCCAGCTTGAGGCTGGAGGTGTGTGACTCCAACTCGTCCTGGGCAACGCTGCTTCGCGCAAGCTCTTCTGACACACGAACCGCCCAGCTTTTCTCGACCTGCTGGTTTTCCCAAGTCAGCACCAGGCTCGTTCCGGCCCAGATGCAGAGCACCAAACACGCAGCCAGTCCGGTAAGAATGGCGCGCGCCGTGCGCTTGGCTTCCCTATCGTTTCGTGCGACGCTCTCGGGCATCCTTTGGATTGTCGGCACAGCGATCCCTGTATCTTTAGTTGCTCCGGTCACTGGTTGGCGGGACACCACCTTTTTCTCCCCGTTTTTCGGCGAGGCCTGAGAATTTCCGACAGATTGCCAATAACCGAACTGACGGCCCCACCCAGGCCTCGCACAAATGCCTGGGAAGAAGCCGCAACGAAGGTAACAAACGTGTCCGAGATTCTGTCGCAAGCCGAGATCGAATCCCTGCTCAGCTCCCTCACCGAAGAGGCGGGAGCTCAGGAGTCCAATACGTCTCCGCGCGTTGCGAATCTGGAAAAGGATCCTTCGCCCGGCGCTCTCACGAAAAACAACACAAAGCGATCATCTCGATCTGCAGTTGCTTACGAAGTCTACGACTTCCGCCGCCCGGACAAGTTCTCCAAAGAACAGCTCCGCACGCTCCAGATGCTCCACGAAACCTTTGGGCGACTGGCAGGCACCAACCTCTCCGCCTTCCTGCGCACCAACGTCAATATCGACCTGATTTCGCTTGAGCAAGTGCCTTACGAGGAGTACCTGCGGAGCATCAGTTCCAGCGTCTTCACCATCATGTCGATCCCTCCCCTCAGTGGCCAAGCCGCCTTGGAGATGGAGTTCGGGCTCGTGTTCACGATGCTCGACAAACTCCTCGGAGGGCCGGGACGATCGATCAGCCGACAGAACCTCACTGATATCGAAACACCTCTGTTCCAGCAGGTCGTCAGCCGGATGTTCAGTGCTCTCAAGACCGCATGGGAAGGCGTCGTGATCGTCAACCCGAGCGTCGAAGAGATCGAGACCAGCTCGCAGTTTGTGCAAATTGCTCCGCCGAGCGACATTGTGGTTTCGATCCTTTTCGAAGTTCGCGTCGGCGAAGCCCACGGCGCGATGAGCCTGTGTATCCCATACATGGTGCTCAAGCCAATCACCGCTAAGCTCAGCGCGCAGAAGTGGTTTGCCGCTACGAGTAGCCGCAAGCAAACCTCCGCTCACCGAAAATCTCTCATCGGTCAGTTGGGGAGCACAAAGGTTGATGTCGCCGTGCGAATGGGGCGATCGCGCATCAACATCCAAGATTTCCTCCTGCTCCGTGCCGGGGATGTGATCCGCTTGGATCAAAAAACCAAGAACGACATGGTGCTGACAGTGGGCACCAAAGACAAGTTTCGCGGGAAGCCTTCCCTCAGCGGGAAGACCATCGCCTTTCACATCAACGACACCATTGAGGAGGACTAATCGGTCATGTCTAGCATCGCCCCTGAAATCATCTCGAAATTTTCAAACCTGCAAACGAATATCTGGCAAAACGTCGCATTGGCGGTCAGTGAAGCAGCGGGTCAGGAAGTCTCCTTTGCCGACGCTCTCACCATGGCGACCAGCATCTCGGATCTTTACTCCGAAATGTCGAGCCCGAAGCTGATCCTCCAGTTTGCCTTTGCCGATCAGCCGGAAAACTCCCAGGTCGTGATGATCAGCCAGGAGACTCTGGTGGATCTGTACAACACGTTCACCGGTGGCAACAAAGAGACGATTGATGAGAACTCCCTCTCGGAAATCCGCCCTGCCATTGAGGGGATTGTCCAAGGCATGTGCATTGCGGCGGGCAACCTGCTCAACGAAGCAATCGTCGCCAGCGGACTCTCGATTCGACTCCAAATCTTTAGCCTCCCCCCGAACATGCAGTCGGTGACCGAGGTCATCCGAACCAACGTTCGGATTGCCGCTGATGGCCTGAATGGCAGCCTCATCTGGCTTGCCGACGAAGCCACGGTTCGCGGACTACTTGGTCAAAGCGGGGGAAGCTCCGCCGCGCAAAACGCAAATTCCCCCTTTGACGCCGATCCGGCCGCGCCCAAGCGAAGTCAAGACAATCCGCAGATCGTGGGCATCGAAGACACCGGCCTCGAGCTCCTCCTCGACATCCCGCTGGAAGTGAGCGTGGAACTTGGACGGGTGAAGATGGTGGTCAAAGATGTCATCGACCTGGGTTCCGGCTCAATCGTCGAGATCGACAAAGCCGCCGGCGAGCCGGTGGACGTGATGGTCAACGGACGACTCGTCGCTCGCGGTGAAGTCGTGGTCATCGAAGACAACTTTGGCGTTCGGATCACCGAAATCCTGAGCCCCGCCGACCGAATCGCCCGACTCAACGAGGTTGCGTAAATGAAGCGACTCTCGGCCCTGATCTTTGCCACGAGTCTGTCCGCATGGTCTTTGGCTCAAGAAGCCGCCACGACTCTCGCCGGCACGAAACCGGACATCGTGGTCAACCAGCCCACGCAGCCGCAGCCTGTGGTCAACGGGTTTCAGTTTGTGCAGATGATCGTCGCGCTTGTCGTGGTGCTTGGACTGCTCAAATTCGTACTTCCGCGCATCGTTGGCAAGGTTGGAAAAGGTCTGCACACGGGATTGAATAGCTCGATCCGGGTGGAGGAATCCGCGTCATTCGCCGCCGGCCAGCTCCACATTGTCAGCGCCCGAGGGAAGTCGATTCTCATCGCCGTGACCCCGCAGGGTGTCACCACGCTCGCCGATCTGACCGAGGAGCCTACGGCCGCAAAGCCCGAAGAGCCAGCCTTCTTCGAACTCATCGATCAAGCAAAGGCCGAGCCCGAAGAAGTTCTCAGGGATCGCGCTGTCGTCGAAACTTTCGAGGGCGAAGAGGAAGAGGAGGCAGGCGAAACCGTCGATCTGACTTCTCTGCTCCAAGCCGCCCGACAAAAGCTGGAGGCGCAAGAAGCCACTCCGAAGCCGGCCACTGGTTCAGCGACGCGACAGGCTGCCAGCAAAGCTTACGGCAATGCTCCGGCCCAGAAGAACGCCTCTGACGAAATCTCACCCGAGGAGCTGAAAAAGCGCCTCGACCGACTCAGCAAGCTGATTGGATAAGCCACGATGCCGAAACGTCACTCTGGCCCCTCGAGACCTCTCGCTCCAATCTTCGAGCAACTTCTGAGCTTTCGGAAGCCAATCCTTGTCGGACTCCTTCTGCTTTGCGTCGGGCTCGCCTTTGCCCAGCAAGCGCAGACTCCTGTGCCGAGCATCAATCTCGGTATCGGCTCGGGGAGCGACAAGGATCAGCTGAGCACCTCGCTCCGCATCCTCGCGATGCTGACGATCCTCAGCATTGCCCCTGCGATCCTCATTCTCACGACCGCATTCACCCGGATTGTTATCATTCTGAGCTTCACGCGCACCGCGCTTGGCACGCAGAACATTCCGCCCAACCAGGTCATCATCGGACTCAGCTTGTTCCTCACGTTCTTCGTGATGGCACCGACCTACAACGAGATCAACCAAAACGCGATCATCCCCTACATGCAGGAGAGCAACGGGATTCCCTTTGAAGAGGCGATGTCGCGGGCTCAGAAGCCGATCAAGGAGTTCATGCTCAAGAACACCTACGAGAGCGATCTCAAGATGTTCATGGACTTCCGGAATCAGACCGCGGCAACCCGTGCGGATGTCGACATCATGACCCTGATCCCGGCGTTTGTGATCAGCGAGCTCAAAACCGCCTTCATCATCGGGTTCTACATCTTTGTTCCCTTCATCATCATTGACCTCATCGTCGCCAGTGTGCTGATGGGCATGGGCATGATGATGATGCCGCCGGTTGTCGTCTCCCTTCCGGCGAAGATTCTCGTCTTCGTCCTCGCCGACGGTTGGTCGGTTCTCGTCAGAGCCATCCTCGCGGGGTATGCATGAACGAAGGAATCGTTCTCGAACTCGCCCAACAGGGCATCATGGTCGGTCTGATGATCACGATGCCGGTGCTGGCGATTGCCCTTTTCACGGGTCTCATCGTGAGCGTTTTTCAGGCCGTGACCCAGATTCAAGAAATGACTCTGACCTACCTGCCGAAGCTGATCGGAGCGGCTTTCATCGTGATTGCCATGGGGGGCTGGATGCTTCAAACCCTTGTCCGATTCACTCAGATGTGCTTCGATATGGCCACAAGGGTCGGAGGGTAATCGGTGGTTCTCGACACCCACTTCCTGATCGGGTTTTTTGCCGTACTTTGTCGCTGCACTGCGATGATGATGTCGGCTCCGCTCTACGGAAGTGTTGTGCCGGTGAACATCCGCGTGCTGGCGAGTGTCGTGATCTCCTTGGCCTTGACTCCTGTGGTGAAGGAGTATTTGCCTCCCGTTCCGACCGAACTTCTCGGCCTCTTTTTGATCGCAGGGCGAGAGGTTCTGTTTGGACTCCTCATCGGGCTGTGCATGCAGTGCCTGCTTGCGGCGTTCCAAATCGCCGGTGCTTTTCTCGACTTTCAACTTGGTCTGGGTTCCGCGCAGCTCTTCAATCCTGCCATGGGCATGTCCACCCCGCTTGGGCAGTTCAAGTTCTGGCTAGGGCTGGTGCTCATCTTTCTGCTGAATGGCCACCAACTCATGTTCTCCGCTTTCGTCAGCAGTTTCGCGATGCGCGGCCCGGTGGGAGCCGAGCCGATCTTTATGATGGAGAGCCTGACGTCGATGCTGGGGCAACTCATGCTGCTGGCGGTTCAGATCGGGGCACCCGTGATCGCCGTCACCGTGGTCATTGATGTCGCCGCTGGTCTGATCAACAAGGCGGTGCCGCAGACGCAGCCATTCCTGATCTCCACACCGGCCAAGCTCGCCCTCGGTCTCACTGCAATGAGCCTTGGCTTGCCCACTCTCGTGATTGCCGTGCAGCGTGGACTTGATATCGCCTTCGTTGGCCTCGACCGTCTCTTGGGAGGTGTTTAAGCGATGGCAGAAGGTCAGGCTGGGGAACGTACTGAGGACGCAACTCCTCGTCGGAAACAGGAAGCGCGCAAGAAAGGCACGGTTGCAAAATCCACCGATCTCACCGGAGCTCTTGCTCTGCTCGCCGCCTCATTCCTCTTGCCCCCCGTCGTCACGATGCTCGGTCGGGAGAGTTTTGGCGCGCTCGTGAATGTCGTCTCCCGGGCACCGCACGATGTCGAAAGCCACTCCCTCATGCAGTTTGGGATGGCCACCGGCGCGCCTCTCGCGCTGGCCACCATTCCCCTCTTTGCCGGGCTGCTGGTCATAGGATTGATGGCCAACTTTGGGCAAGTGGGATTTGTCCTCTCCGGTGAACCACTGAGTCCGAAGCTCGAGAAGATCAACCCAGGGGCTGGGTTCAAAAGGATGTTCTCCAAGAGAGCCCTGGTTGAAGGATTAAAAGCCACGGCGAAGATGCTGATCTTCGGCTGGATTGTCTACAGCGTCGTGTCGTCCGACTGGAATCGACTGGTCGGGCTTGCCTGGCTGACGCCACTCGACGCCTCGATTCTGCTGGGACAGATGCTCCACGGGATTCTCGTCAAAATCGCGGTGGTCTGGCTGATCATCGCCGCCGCCGACTACTTCTTCCAATTCAAGGAGACCGAAAAACAGCTCAAGATGACCAAAAGCGAGCTGAAGCAAGAGATGAAGGAGCAAGAAGGGTCGCCGGAAATCAAGGGGGCGATGATGCAAAAGCGTCGGCAGCTCTTGAAGGGCGGGATCGCGAAAAAGATCCAAGAAGCTGACGTGTTGATCACCAACCCTACCCACTTTGCCGTGGCGGTGAAGTACGAACGCAACTCCATGCATGCACCCATCGTGCTCGCCAAAGGACAAGACTTCCTCGCCCTGAAGATGCGGGAAATCGCCGGGGCGGCGAATATCCCGATGGTCGAGAACAAGCCGCTCGCCCGAGCTCTCTATGCCCGATGCGAAGCCGGAGACTTCGTGCCCCGAGACCTCTTTGGCCCGGTGGCCGAAGTCCTCGCCTACGTGTTCAAGACCGTAAAGCGGGCCCGCCGCAAGATCTAAATCAGGCCGCGAGCGATCAAGCCTTCGCCGATTTGAACCGCGTTGAGCGCGGCTCCCTTCAGCAGCTGATCTCCGCACACGAAGAGCTGGATGGCTTTTGGATTTCCAACATCGTGGCGGATTCGCCCGACGAGAACCTCTTCGATCCCGCTCGCATCAAGAGGCATGGGGAAAGTGTTCGTGGCGCGGTCATCGACAACCTTCACTCCGGGGAACGCAGCCAGTGCTTCGCGGACGGCTTCGACGGAGGGTCGCTCATCCGCAAATTCAACCGTGATCGACTCGCTGTGGGCGCGGAGCACCGGGACACGAACGCACGTCGGTGAAACCGAAATGGTCGCGTCCCCCAGGATCTTGTGCGTTTCCAAGATCATCTTGCGCTCCTCCTCGTTGTATCCATCGTCGCCGATCGTGGTGTTGTGGGAGAAGAGATTGAATGCGTAAGGATGGGGCAGCACCTGAGGCTCGGCGGGCTTGCCATCCAGAACATCGCGGGTCTGATTCCGAAGCTCCTCCATTGCCGCCCAGCCAGCCCCGCTCGCGCTTTGATAGGTGCTGACATTCACGCTTCTGATGGCCCCGAATTGTCGGAGCGGAGCCACCGCCATCAGCATGATGATCGTGCTGCAATTTGGATTTGCAATAAGCTTATGGCTCGGAGTGATTGCGTCCATATTAATTTCTGGTACAACTAGTGGAACGGTGGAATCCATGCGAAATGCACTGGAATTATCGATCACCCAGGCCCCTTCGGCCACGGCTTTGTGGGCAAGTGCCTTCGATGTGCTTGATCCTGCGGAAAAGAACGCAACATCCACACCCGCAAATGATGCAGTTGCGGAATCCTCGACGGTAACCTGCTCGTTCGCGAATAGAATCCGTTTTCCCGCTGAACGTTCGCTCGCTAACGCGCGTAGACTCCTTATATTCCACGCATGATCTTCGAAGAGACGAAAGAATTCTTGGCCGACAGCTCCAGTTGCTCCAACAACGGCCACGGTGAGATCGCTAGGCACGATGGCTATGATGCCACGCAAAGTCTCGGGACTAAGGGACTCAAGCAGGAACAGTATCGATTGACTCACCTTCTGTTTCAGTAGAGGAAGCAAGCGAATGGCCATCGATATTCCCCCACCCCCGATCTCTGCACTCGAATCTGATGGATTCGCTTCGGAACTCGTGCTGACCGGCGTTTCTGGAATGGAGCCATTTGGCGTTTGGTCCATCGCCGGGAACGCGGGCTCGCCGAGGAGCTATCGCCTTCACAGCTCAGGGGGCCGATTCAAGGCCATTCTCAGCCGGAAAGGCGCGGCCCTTATCACGATGACGGGCGGACATGCCGGGGCCTTGGTTCCGCGATCCATGGCTATGGTTCGCCCGGATACCGACACTTTCATCACCTTTGGACGGGGAGCGCACGAAGCCCTGCTCATCTCCTGGGATCATGCAGCGATGCCCTTCTTGAGGGAGCCGATTGAGCGTGCAGGGCAGAATCTGTGCTTCTGCCACTTCGCTCCGGGGAATCCCATCGCCAATGGGCTTTACCAGGAAGTGGCGGCGATCGAAGATTCGCACGAACTCGAGGTTCGCCCGATTGTCGGGACTCTGCTGGCATTCGGTGTACACCAGTGTCTCAACGCGAGCGATCAGAAGCTGATTCTCGCGGATATCCCAGCGGAAGCCACTGGTTCCATGCTTCAACTCCTTGAAGCCGTCAAGGCCCGCCCACAAGAGGCATGGTCACTGAAAGAAGCCGCCGCGATGGCCGCCTACTCGGCCTTCCACCTTTCACGAACTTTCCGATCTCTCACCGACTACGGATTCCCTGAATTCGTCGATCGGGCGCGGACGGAGATCGCCGTCGCGATGCTCATGCGTTCCAGCTACGGAATCGATGAGATCGCGGCCCAATGTGGTTATGGTTCGTCTCAGGCACTGCGGAACGCCTGCCGCGAATACCTCGGTCTTCTGCCATCAGAGCTCAAAACGTCCTTCACAGACTGATCTCTCGCTCCACGGGCTGCGGTGCAGCCCGATCACAAACTGAGGATCTGCGAGGCGCGTTCCATGTCCTTGTCTCCTCGGCCAGACATGTTCACGAGGATCCGTGTTCCTGGATCCCACAGGTTCTTTCGGAGCAAGGCAAAGGCGTGGGCTGTCTCAAAGGCCGGGATCAGACCCTCCAACTGTGAAACCCATTGGAAGGCTTCGATCGCCTCCTGATCCGTGATCGCCACGTAATTCACCCGCCCAATATCTTTGAGATAGCTGTGCTCCGCTCCGACGCCGGGGTAATCCAAGCCAGCCGAGAACGATTCGGTCTCAATCACCTGCCCATCCTCGTCCTGCATCAGATAGCTGTACGAGCCGTGCAAAACGCCTGGCGATCCAGCGGTTAGAGGTGCGGCATGACGCCCGGTTTCAACGCCATGGCCACCAGCTTCAACCCCATACAGCTTCATCGAAGCATCCGGGACAAAGGCATGGAAGAAGCCGATCGCGTTGGATCCACCGCCGACACAGGCGATTCCCACATCGGGGAGCACTCCATGACGGGCCAGATACTGCTCCCGAGCTTCGATGCTGATGACACTCTGGAACTCGCGCACCATATAGGGGTAAGGGTGCGGGCCTGCCGCCGTGCCGATGACGTAGTGGGTGTCGCGCACGTTGGTTACCCAATCACGCATGGCCTCGTTCAGGGCATCTTTCAGGGTTTTTGTGCCGCTTTCGACCTCAATCACTTTGGCACCCAGCAGTTTCATCCGAAACACGTTGAGTCGTTGGCGCACCGTGTCGGTGGAACCCATGTAGACCTCGCAATCGAGGCCGAGGAGCGCGCAGACCGTCGCAGTCGCTACGCCATGCTGACCCGCCCCAGTTTCGGCGATGATGCGCTGCTTCCCCATGCGCTTGGCGAGCAAACACTGCCCCAGAGCATTGTTGATCTTGTGGGCTCCGGTGTGGCAGAGATCTTCCCGCTTGATCGCCACCTGGTAGCCGGTGGCTTCACTCAGCCGAGTGGCCTCGGTCAGCGGGGTCTCGCGACCAACGTAGTCGCGCAGAAGTGTTTGGAACTCATCCCGAAATTGAGGATCCGTCCAGGCATCTCGGAACGCCTGGTCGAGTTCATCGAGTGCAGGCACGAGGGTTTCGGGGACATAACGTCCGCCGTAGGCTCCAAAACGACCGGAAATGGGCTCAAATGCCGCCATGTTTCAATTCTACGTGAAAACTCGCGGCCCCTTCCCGCCGAGCGTCCCTGGCGTTACAGCTTGGTTTGAACGTAGTCAGCAGGAGAACTGGGAGTCTCCGGCTCTTCGACCGTGAAGTCTGGGATACGCGCCGCCGGCGCGGAGGGAGCGAATCGGTCCAGCAGAACCTTCCCGGTAATGATCAAAGTCAGACCAGCCCCGAGGGCCATGAACAGCCCACCCAGCCAGTTGACTGGCTTCTTCGGAGTGTCGTCCAGGGTTTCGCTTGCTTGGATCACCGACTTCGCAGCCTGCGATTCGGCCTGGGGGCTTGCGGACTGAGCCTTAAACTCCTCGGGAAGCTCGACCCTTCGGGACGGTGAATAGGGCGCACTGTGCTGAGAAACCCCTCCGCCCGCGCCCGCCACCGCATCGTCCGAGAGCGAGGTACCCGCCGAACGACTCACGCCTGATCTCATTTCTATCTGAGACCAGGCGACGCTTGCCACGGCCACGCAGGCCGCCAGGGCGATGAGTCGTTGCAAATGCACGCTATCAGAGTTATCGGTTACTTAAGTTTGAATCCTCTGTCTTGCCAGGAGAGGAATTCCACCGAGGGGCCGCGCGGCAAGTCAAGATCGATGAGAGGCTCCTTGTCGTCGCCGCGGTCCTTGATGCGCGTATCGTAGTTCATCGTGATCGGCCCGGAGTAGGCGACAACCGCCTGATCCTTACAGACCATCGAACCGTTGATCGTGAGACCACCACCTTCGTAGCCGACTTGTCCGCCGACCATGTTGTTGGTGTACACGATGCCGTCGATCTGGTTGACACCCTTCACTGCCTCAGCCTTGAACGCAGCCTTGAGGGCGTCGTCCTTCTGAATCAAGGACTCGTACCGCTTGAGACCCCAGGGATCCGTTTCCTTGGCATTGAAGGCAGGCACGGTGTTGCCGAGCTCATCCTTCCGCGCCTTGGTGAACGGAGGCACCATGTGATCCAGTTCGTGGCTGGAGAACTGCTCGGGGTCACCGATCATCACCGATCCCCGAGCCGCCATTCCGAGGAAATCGCGCTTAGAGTTCTGCTTGTCGATTTGGTCAAGGGACGTTCCCTTGAAGTCCGGCGCGTCCTTGTATCTCACGGAACTGATGATGTGGATGTTTCGGTTCGCGTAGAGCGTGCCCTGACCATCGACGACTCCGCCGATTGCCACATCGCCGTTGATCGTCACCGGGCCGTGAATGCGGATCGGTTTCGAGCTCGTCCCAATTAGCAGCGCCGAGCCATTGACCACGCCGTTGCTGGAAACGCGGACATATTTGTTCTTGCTGGCATCCCAGACGTCCACGTAGGCGCCGGAGTAGTTCGGGTTCGGATCCCCGTTCGGCAGAGTCTCATTGGTGGAGTTGCCATTGCCATTGAAGTTCGGGTTTGCCGAGCCATCAAGGAACGTTGCCTGAGTGTTGCGCCATGCTTTGCTCCGAGCAAACTGCTTTCCGGCGATATTCGCGGAATCGCTGGGCGAGCCGAAGTCGCTCAAGTCCGGCATCACGATCTCGCTCGTCGGGTTTTCGTCGAGAGTCTTGTACTGAGCCCAGGGACTCGTGCGCTTCCACGATCGAACACCTGCGGAGTCTTGCACCGTCGAGCCAAACGGACGACCGTTCACCATCGTGGCCTCACTCATGAACACGAGGTCGCGCCACTTATCAAACTCTGCGCTGCCCGGGGCACCGTGGATCGCCGGATCATAAGCCGGGCGCATTCGGTTGTGCCAGCTCTTGTTGGTCTTCAGGTGACTGTCGTACTTGCTTTGATCCCACTTGTACGGAGTCTTGTTGACCAAGCCAATCGCGGCAGGCGTCAGCTTGTTGTTGGAAGCGGCAATGACCGAACCGTTGATCGTCGCGGTGCCACTGATGAGGTCAAAGTCGCCATTGACCCGCCAGTCGCCGTTCACGATCATGTTGTTCTCTGTGAAGCCCTTCACCCAGCCGTAGTTGTTGACGAACTGGGCATAGTCAAACACTTGGCTCCGCTTGAGGCCGAAGGAGATCCGAACATCAATCGTTTTGCGCGGCTCGTTGGAGTCAGCGACATTGTTGTTGTTCTGATCCAAGTAACCCACAGCGCGGATCGTGAATGCACGCGACTGATTGTTCGCCGCCTTGGAGTAATCGATGACGGCGGCGGCGTACTTGCCCACATCTGCCTGCGTCCCGGTGATGCCGGCTTTCGGCGCACCGACGCTGGCGCCCGTGAAGGCGGTATCCATCGCGTTGAAGTTCTGGTTGATCTTGAAGTCCTTCCAGTACTGGGCGACAATGTCTTGGACAGCCGCATCGCACAGCCAGCTTCCGCGGGCCTCGTAGTTAGTCAATCGAGCCATGCGGATGGCTTGCGTACTCTGATCAATATAGGCCGTACTGGCCGCCATGACCAAGCTGAGCAGGGCAAAACTGACAATCATTGCCACGCCTTTTTCGCGCTTGTTGACTTTCCTTCGTTGCTTCATGGGTACTCCTTTCGGATTGAGAGGGCCGGTTGGTTGAATCAAATTAAATCTGGGTTTATTCTCGGTCAAACCGAGGGTCGATTCCAGCCCCTAGTGCAGGTCAGAGCAAGCAAGATTGATGCCGATCTGCGTGACAGGGTGGAAGGGGCCTGAAACCCGGGCTAAAGTCTCGGGTTTCAGGCCAGACTGCGATCGCTCCTAGAATGCCGCGATGGGCTTCTTCGGGGGCGGTGGTGGCGGCGGCTTCGGCGGTGTGGGCGGCTTCGGCGGAGGCGGAGGCGTCGGCGGCTTGGGCGTCGGCGGACTCGGCGGCTTCGGCGGCCCTGGGGGCGTCGGCGGCTTTGGTGGCGGCGGCGGCGGCGGCGGTGGCGGCGGCTTTGGTGGCGGAGGGTTGCCTGGATCTTCCTTCCAGTCTCCGCCATCGTTCACATCCACCTCTGCGCCAGGCGTGCCAGGTGCCGCGGGAGTGCCGGTATAGGATGTGGCGGTGTTGCGGAGGAAGATGCGCTCGCGCTTTCTCGCGACAACGGTCTCGTCGCGCGCCCCGTTTTTCCCGAGAACCAACGTCATCGTGAGTTCACGAGTGAAGCCGGTACCGGAGGCCTCAAAAACCGGATAGGCCGCACCAGCAGACTGCATCTGCTCCATGTACATGCCCGATCCCCGGTTGTGAGTGACAATGTTAGCCTTGTACGGATCGCTCTCCCAGATTCCGGTGAGAACTGTGCGCTTCTGGCCAGACACGTTCTGAACTAGCTTGCCATCCTCAATCCGGAACTGTCGGTGCACGCCGTCCCAGACGAGCGGCTGCTTGAGGGATCCGTCGGCGTTGAGGCCAGGCAACTTGTAGGTCACCGTCTTGCCTTTGTTCTCGACCTTGACCGACATCGCCTGCCGGAGTTCGCGAGAGACCTTGCTAAGGGCAAGGCGACTCCCGTCATCCGACTGGATCCAGTTGGTTCCCCGCTTATAGCTGGAGGCCGATCCAATCGCGAGCATCGCGCCGGAACCAACCACCATGGTGGTGATCGCGGTTGCCGACATCATCTCAACGAAGGTCACGCCCTGCTGCTTCTTCTTTGGGTGTTTCTTCTTCAAAGTTTGACCCCGCTTCGGCCCTTCAGCTTCTGAACCTGGTTGAGGTTCAGAAACCTTCAGCCGCAAAGCAGTGAAAGTGTGAGAGCGAACTCTCACACTTTCATCATTGGCTGGTTGCCGATTCCTCTTCTCCGCATTGGTGCGGGGTTTTTCAGAACGCCGCGATCGGCTTCTTTGGCTTCGGCGGCTCGGGCGGCTTGGGAGGCTCGGGCGGCTTCGGCGGTTGAGGTGGTTTCGGCGGCTGCGGCTTCGGAGGTTGCGGCGGCTGCGGCGGTTTGGGAGGCTGGGGTGGCTTCGGCGGCTCGGGAGGCTTCGGTGGAGGAGGGTTGCCGGGATCTTGTTCCCAACCCGTTCCACCAGGAACTGGATCCTTACCATCGACCACGCGCTTGAAGTTGCGCAGAATGACGTTCTCCTTCTTGCGGCTCACCACGACCTCGGATCGAGCTCCTCGGGATGCACTGACCACCGTCACGGAGATGTCACGCGGATTGCTCGGCGTGAGGCTCGAGAACATCTTGTAAGGCGTCGAAGCCGCCTTTACTCCGTCGATCGTATCGTCCCACACGATCCGTTCTGGGCCGTCGGCGCCTCGATAGGGATCAACATTCAGCACGTTTTCGGCGAGCACCCAAGTCTTGCCATCCACCATCTTGTGGAGATCGCCATTGCTGACATAAAAGCGCCGCTGGATGCCGTCCGAGGCCGTCGGGACTTTGATGGATCCGTCCGCGTTCTTTTGGGGCAGACGGTAGGAAATCCCCAGTCCGTCAGGGTCGATTTGAACCTCAACCGCTTCGCGCAGCGTCCGCGTCATCACCGTCACCGCCATGCGAGATGACTCTTCAGTGTTGATCGCCGATGCGCCTCGTCCCCAAGATCCGCCCGTGCCCGCCAGCATCGTCACGCCGGCGCCTAAAACGCCCGCCGTGAGACCCGAAGCGACCAAGGCTTCCAATAGGGAGAGACCTGCGGTGCGTCGCAAGGTTTTTTGACAATTCCTCATGCTACTTTGCTCCCACTACCCACCTTCAGAGGTTGGCAATGCGGGTGCTGAGCTTGACAAAACGATTATTCGACCCTTCCGTCCAGAAAACCACCACTTCGACCTGCTTCAGATCAATGTTCACATTGGTGATGCGCACAAACGATCGTCCGTTAGGCAGAAGTTTCTTGGCACTGTCGTTGACCCCGTCGTCGGCGTTGCTGAACTCGTATCCCATGGTTCCCGGAGGGCCATAGTAGATTGCCGTGTTCATGTTCACCGGAGTGACGCTATCAATCAGGGCGGAGGCCTTGAGCTGGCTGGGGATGTTGTTGGCATATCCCAGATGCTTCAAAGTCTCCAACTGCTTTTTCGCAAGACTCAGAGCCACATTGGCGTTCTGAGCCTTACCGCGGCTCTTGTTCGCAATCGGAATGGTTCCGGCGAAAATGAGCGCGCAGACCAGCAGTGTGAACATCGCCACCGTAGCTTCCAAGATGGTAAAGCCACGATTGCGATGCAGTTTCGGAGACACGTTTTGTCGAGCCATTCCCATAGTCCTAGCAATCAATTATCGTGCCGAAAAGCCGATTTCTTCCCGATGGTCGTACCAGGTTTGGAACTTCCTTTTCCCTTGCGCTTCGGAGCATCCGGCACGACTCGATTCAAGTAGTGCTTCACCCCGATCGCGCTCGCAAAACCGATCAGCAAGAAGAGCCCAGCGAGCAGAAGAAACTGAGAGGTCTTTGGCTCTTCTGGAGCTTGCTCCTTTGCTGCCTTTTTCAATGTGGCTTGAGCCGCTTGGCTCGATGCCCCGGCCAACACTTGAGCAGCATTGGTATTGTTGCTCCCGTTGACCTTCGGAGCCGCTTCGGCTTCCTTGACCGGCGTGGGCGTCGACTGAACCGTTCCGCTGCCCTGATACCGAGCGATCTCCTTTTGACTCAGCTCCTCATGGAACTGGGCATCGGCGGGCTTCTCTCCAATGGGAGCCCAACATGCCCCTACCATGGCAACAGAGGCCAAAACAGTCGCAAATCGAGTCATCATCTTGTTCATCGGTTAGTCCACACGGAATCCTTTGTCTTGCCAAGTGCTGCGCAGAATCGTCGGACTACGCGGCAGGTCCAGGTCGATGAGAGGCTGACGGGTGACTTCCCTCTCGCGAATGCGGTTGTCGTAGTTCATCCGAATCGGCAAGGACCACGTCACGATGGCCTCGTCTCGGCTGATGATCGTGCCGTTGAGCGTCATGCCGCCACCCGCCGTTCCCACGTTTCCTCCACCGACGAAGTTCGTGTACAGAATCGCGTCGATCTGGTTCACGCCGCCTGCCGCGAGGTTGCGATAGGCATCGCGCGTCGCTGGGTTTGTTTCCAGGAGCGATTGATAGCGCATGATCCCGTAGCTATCGGTCTGCCGAGCATCGTAAGCCGGAATCGTGTTCCCGTTGTCATCCAACCGGGGCTTGGTGAACGGGGGAGTCATGTAGTTCAGCGGGTAAGCGCCAAACGTCGTGGTGTTCCCCATGATGATCGACTCGCTTGCCGCCAGACCAAGGAAGTCGGCCTTCTCGGCAGCGTTCTCCACCGCTTGCATGTTGGAACCACGGAAGTCGGGCGGATTCTTGTACCGAATCGAACCGATGATGTGGACGTTGCGCTTGGTGTAGAGCGTTCCCTGACCTTGGATGTGGCCCGTGATCGCGACATCCCCATTCACCGCCACCGGGCCGTGGATGCGGATCGGATTCGTATCTGTGCCGACAAGCAGGGCTGACCCGTCGACCACGCCATTTGAACTCACGCGTCGATACCGACCCAGCGAGGTATCCCAGACATCCACGTACGCACCCTTGAAGTCGGGGTTCGGATGTCCGTTCGGGAGAAACTCATTCTGGGCACCAGGATTGTCCTTGTGATTCGGGTTGGGAGTGCCGTCGCCGAACGTGGCTTTGTCATCCTCGTAAGCCTTGCTCCGGGCAAATCGCTTCCCTCCCAGGTCGGCGGCATCGGTGGGGCTACCAAAGTCTCGGAGATCCGGCATGATCACTTCGTCGGTCGGCCGGGGGTCGAGCATGTTTTGGGTCACGGCACCGCCAGTGTTCACCCAGGATCGAGACCCGCGAGAATCCTCGAGCGCCGCGCCAAAGATGCGATTCCCGGAGACCGTGCCCTCACTAAAGTAGACCAGGTCGCGCCACTTCTCGAACTCGGGCGAGCCGATGGAGCCGTGGATCGCCGGGTTGTACGGTTGGCGCATGCGCTGACGGTGAGGGGTTCCCGTACTGTTGTAAGTCGCGGAGTAGGAGGTATCGGTCTGCTTCACCGGCGGCGCGTTGATCAGACCTGCCGCAGCCGGTGTCAGCTTCTCATTGATCGAAGCCACCACCGAGCCATTCACCGTCCCGGAGCCATTGATGAAGTCGAAGTTCGCATTCGATCTCATGTCTCCGTTGATGATGAGGTTGGTCGGAGAAAAGCCACTCATCCAACCGTAGTTGTTGATGAAGTAGGTGTAGTCAAAGACCCGGCTTCGAGCGAGCCGAAACTCTGCTGTGACATCCACGGTCTTGCGCGGTTCTCCGCTGTCCGCCACGCCGTTGAAGTTGCGATCAATCCAGCCGACGCTCCTGATCACCACCATGCGAGAAAAGGCATCGCCACTAGGACGCCACATCTTGATGACTCCGGCTGCATATCGGCCGACCCCTGGGAGCTCGTTGGTCATCGCGGCGCGAGGGTTCGTCTCGGTGGCTCCCGAGAGATTCGAGTCCATGTCGGTGAAAATCTGGCTCTGCTTGAACGGCGTCCAGATCGAGAGCATCACGGCTTGCACCCCGGCGTCGCAGAGATTCGTCGTCTGCACCTCGCGCATGTTGTGATTCGCCACGCGAATCTGAGCCGTCGCGCGATCAATGTAGGTCGTGGCGGCAATCGTGATCACCGCCATCAAACCAAACGTCACGAGCAAGGCCACGCCGCGCTCCCGTTTGTTCTTCTTTCGCAAAGAGGCAGAAGGCTTTTTCACTTGATCAACTCCGGTACGTTCCGTAACACGATCCGCTCGCGCTTGCGCGCTCGGATCACTTCATCGACTTGGCCCCCCTTGGCCCCTGTGACAATCTGAACAATCACTTCCGTGGTCAACGCCCCAGCATTCGGCGTGAAGATTCGGTAGCGAGGATAGGTGGCGACCGCACCCACTTCGCGCCGGGCATCCATCGCGTGGCTCCGGCCTATGAAAGGATCAAATTCGCTGACATTCGTGGCGATCCGACGACGCGTCCCCGCGCCTGCCGTCATGACCAGCTCCGAGTTGTCGAGGAAAATCCGACGGTCGATGCCATCCCACACGACGGGGGTCTGAAACGCGCCGGTTACGTCTTTGCGCGGATGACGGAAAGTGATTCCCATCCCGTCGGCATCGACACTCACCCACATCGCTTCGCGAAGCTCGTGAGCGACCGAACGCATGGCCTTGCGGGTGTCTCCATCCCCATCCATCTGGCTCTCTCCACGCGCCCAACTGCCAATGCACATCAGGAACACGCTCACGGCCAGGCTCAGAACCAAGCTGGAAATCACCGAGCTGACAATCACCTCGGCGAGGGTAAATCCGGATCGTTTTGATCGACGAATCGTCATGAATCCTCGCTAAAGATTGGCCACCAGGGTGGAAAGTCGGACGAGCTTGGTTTCGCTGCGCTCTTGCCAAATCACGATCACCGTGACCCGGCGGAGCCCCATCTGAAGGGACTCGGTGCGGATGAACCCGCGCCCGTTGGGCAGCACGGTTCTCGGGCTATCGACCACACCCGTATCGGTCTCTGTAAACTCGAACCCCGTTTCGCCGGCCGTTCCGGCACCAATGCTGTGCAAGTTCACCGGAGTCGTACTCTGAATCAATCCGTTCGAGAGAAGCTGCGTCGGCGTCGTGTTGGGATACCCTTGACCCCGCAGAGTCTCAATCGTCTTTTGGGCCAAGCTCACGGCAGAGTTGGTGTTTTCCGCCTTGCCCCGCGTGAGATTCGCCACCGGGATTGTGGCGGTGAAGATGAGCGCGCAGATCAGGGCCAGGAAAGCCGACATCATGGCTTCCAGCAGTGTGTGCCCCTTCTGACTCCTTCGACGCTGCATCATATCATTCACATGGCGCAGGCAAGGTCGCGCCACTAAATGCGTCTTCCACTTCGGGAAGAGGCGCCTGATCCAGTGAATTGCCAGGTTTCGGTCGGAAACCTTAACTAGAAGGGCAGCTGACCGAGAATCGTCGCGCGCTGGCTTCGATCCTTCCAGCGGTCCAGCGTGATGTTTTCGAATGACGGCAAAGCGTTGACCGCCCCTGCCGAATAGGTGCCAGGAATCGGCCCGGCGGGCCACTCCCTTAAGTAGTCCGGCACCAGATTTGCGCTTGTAGGCACGGCGGTTGGGCTCGCATTCGTCTCCACCGCCCAACGCACCTTGGCGTCTTGGAGTGTCTCCAGATTGGCGCGAACCGTGGTTAGTCGCGAGTCGGATCGCCGCTTCACCAGATTCGGCGCAATGATGCTCATCAGGAGGCCCATCATCAGAACCACCATCATCACTTCGAGCAAGGTGTAGCCGCGCCGCATGGATCCACCTCTTATCTTCGGATGACTTCGCTCGATCTCAGAGGGTGCTCTCTCCCCTTGAGGTGTTGCTTGGGGGTCGTTGAAAGTCTGGGCCTGGCTAGAGTCCGGCGGCGGTGATCGAAGCCGCTCGCGTGGCGGGATTCTGAAACTGATCCGCAGTCCGGCCCTTGAAGGTTGGAGGGAGATCCATCCGCCGAGCCACGTAGTCCGTGGGCACGCCAACCGGGCCCTCGGGCCACTTCTTCAGAAAGTTCGGCACGAGCTGCGCTTGAGTCGGAGTCGCGGTGCTACTCGCTCGCATCTCCATGGCCCACTGTTCTTTGGCTGCCGCAAGCTGTTTGAGGTTCGCGACCACCGTCTGGACACGGCTGCTCTGCCGAGCCTTCACAAAGTTGGGAACCGCGATCGCCAGCAGGCTGCCGATGATCAGAACAACAATCATGATCTCGACAAGCGTGAAAGCTCTCGTCGGGTACGTCGCGCACCGGGGGAATCTTTTCATCCTCAATCACCATTCTCCCGCTCCGGCTGAGGAACGGTATGCATGGTGTCGGATGGCCCCGGGGGCTTCACAAGGACGGATTCTTGGGCGAATGGCTGAACGGGGACACGGCGACCAGGCTTGTCCGATTTATGCTCAAAGAACTCGGCGTCCGTCGATATCCTCTGGCAAAAGAAGACGGGGCGTCACCTCCTGGTGACGCCCCGTGATTCGGTCGTGTGGACGATCCTTACAGACCAGCGGCCGTGATGGCAGCAGCCTTGGTTGCCGCGCCTTGGAAGGCATCCGCATTCTGTGCCTTAAAGGTCGGCAGAGTGGACATGTTGTTAGCCACGTAGTCGGTGGCGGCTCCCACCGGGCCGACGGGCCACTTCTTGATATAGTTCGGAACGAGATCAGCGGAAGTCGGGGTCGCCGAACTTGCGGCGCCAGTATCCATCGCCCACTGCTCCTTGGCCGATTCAATTTGCTTGAGGTTGCCAACAACCGTTTGGACGCGGCTGTTTTGCCGTGCCTTCACGAAGTTGGGGACCGCGATCGCCAGCAGGATGCCGATGATCAGGACGACGATCATGATTTCGACGAGGGTAAAGCCTCGATTCTTGTTGTTCTTGCCCATGTTCCTGAGTTCTTCCTTTGGTGACTCCCAAACGAGAGCCGATACAGTGAGTATCGGGAGGGCCTTTCCATTTCCTTCAGCTGCCGACGCAGGTAGCCATACCGGGTTTGAGTCAAGGAGCCGAGAATTTTTATGGAATCCATACGCCTTCGTACATAGGAAATCCGTCAACCCGTTCGCTCAGAGCAACGGAAAACAGTCCCAGGGCGTCCTGTATCTTGGGAAGACACCTAAGCGTTTTGTATTCCGAAAGCTAGATCGTTATGTCGCGCCTCTCATCTGCCCTTTTCAATCGCGCCGCGATGCCACTTCTCCTGGCGGTGACCGCCGTGGCCTCTTTCGCCCAGGCGCCCAATAACGAGAAGCCCGAACTGGAGCGACCCGCAAAGAAGATCGCCATCGTCGTGGGCGTCAGCGGATACCTCACTCCCTCGAAGGCAGATCGAGCGGGAATGGGCTCCCTCAGATTCGCCCACAAAGATGCGGAGCGGGTGGAGCAATCTCTGTATCAGATGGGATGGGATGTGAAGCGCATCGTCAGCCCACCTGGCGCGACCATGACCGAGGCCACCCGAGACGGAATCCTCGCGACCATCGCCGGGCTCCAAACCGAATCTGTGGATTCGATCCTTTTCTATTTCTCCGGCCACGGGGCGCAGATCAACGGGGTGCACTATCTTGCCCCGGCGAGCACCGAGTTCCGACAAACTGCCAATGGCTGGGAACTTGATCCCGGCACCCTCCTCGCCTTCGATGACCTCGCGAAAGCCTTTGGAAACCAGGCCGCCCGGAAGCGAATCATCATTGTCGATGCGTGCCGCGACGAGCCCAAAGTTGAAAAGAGCGGCACGACGCCAGGCGGCGGAGATGCCCTCGAAAAGCTCGGTCGCGTCGTCCGAGCCAGCAAGTTCGGTCAGGTCTCCTGGACCGCCATGTACAGTTGTAGCGACGGCGAAAAGAGCTACGAAGACCCAAACGCTTACGGCACAGGCAATGGCGGTGGCGTCTACACCCAAGCCTTCATCAAAGCTCTCGGCAATGCCAATTCTGCCCGCGGCGATGGCTCCATCGTGCCCTCCTTGGTCAACGAGTCCCTCGGCGAGCAGATCGCGCAATGGAACCAGCGCTTCCCCGACAAGCCGATGACTCCGATCATCACGAGTCAAGTTGTCTCGATGCTCCCGCTTGCTTTCGGAACCTCCAGCGCTACCCGAGCCGGAATCAGTGACCGCGAAGTGCAAACGTGGGTAGAAGATGCCTACGCCGCCTACAAAAACAGCGACTTCCGCCGCGCGATCACTCTCTTCGATCTCGCGGCTCGACAAGGCAACGCCGAAGCCATGAATGGCCTCGGATTCATGTTCATGAACGGCACCGGTGTCGAGCGCAACTACACCGCCGCGATGGAGTGGTTCGAGAAGTCTGCCGCTCTCGGGAACTCGCGGGCCATGAACCGGATCGCGATCCTTTACATGGACGGACTCGGTCGGCCGATCAACCGGGAGGAAGCCGTCAAGTGGCTCCGCAAGGCCGCAGACCTCGGCAGCGTTCACGCCACCAGCAACATGGGCTGGGTTCACGAGATGGGATACGGCGTTCCTCGGAACTACGAGGAAGCCATGAAGTGGTACGTCAAGGCAGTCGAAATGGGTCACTTTGACGCCTGCCTCAACGTGGGATTGATGTACGAACTCGGGCTCGGCGTGCTGAAAGATCCTCAGAAGGCGATTGACTGGTATGTCAAGGGAGCCGAGGGTGGATCATCGGAGTGCTACAACCAAATCGGCTTGCTCTTCCGCGACGGCACGCTCATCAAGCAAGACTACGCCAAGGCGATGACCTACTTCCTCGAGGCTGCCAAGAGTAATAACACTCGGGGCATGGTGAACGTCGGACACCTCTATGTGAACGGTCAGGGCGTCGAGAAGAACCCTGCGACCGGGCTTCAATGGTATCTGGAAGCCGCCAAGTTCGGGGATGGATTCGCCATGTACCTCGTGGGATTCTCGTGTGAAAACGGGATCGGAACCACGAAAGATCTCGCCCTCGCGCGGGCCTGGCATCTGAGAGGGGCAGACGCCGGAGAACCCGCCGCCATGGCCAGCCTCGGTTGGCTCTACGAGAACGGTCTCGGCGGCGAGATCGATCTCGTCCAGGCCGTGCGGATGTATGAAATGGGAGCCGAGCGCGGCAACATGCGAGCGATGAACTACCTCGCGCTCTGCCTGCAGAAAGGCAAGGGTGTCGAAAAGAACGTTGACCAAGCTCTGCGGTGGTTCCAGAAGTCAGCCGAGTTGGGAAGCCACTATGCGATGTACTCAATCGGTTTTTACTACGAGCAAGGTTGGGGAGTCTCCCAAAACTACATCCTGGCTCGGGAGTGGTATGAGAAAGCCATGAAGGCGGGCAGTGCCCCGGCACACGTCTCCCAGGCTCTGCTCTATCAACAAGGGCTTGGCGGAGAGGCCAGCCTCAAGACCGCGTTCGAACTGATGAGCAAGGCCGCCGAGATGGGCGATGTTGATGGAATCTTCAATGTCGGCTACTACTATGAGCAAGGCTGGTACGTGCAAAAGGATCTCAAGGAAGCAGCCAAGTGGTATCTCAGGGCCATCGAGAAGGGCGACAGGCGCAGCGAAGCAGCCTACGAACGGGTCAAGGACAAGTCCCCGCTGCTCGCCTTGAGTCGTTCGTGATCCTTCCCCGCCGAACGGCTTGTCAAAATTGCCAGGTTTCGCGGGATGCCTCGCGGAACGCCGTGACGATGTGATTTAATAGCTGTGTCGTGTGACCGATTAGGTCACCGCACTTTCAAAAACTCGAAATTATTCGAGAGGAGCATAAATGAAGATCACCAAGCTTGCGCTTCTGAGCGCTACGTTTTTTGTCGCCTCGTCGGCGATGGCGGCCTCGGTCACCTTGTTGCAGACGAGCTTTGAATCGCCCATCAACGACACCGGTTTCAGCAAGACCCTGGGAACGGGCAGCGTGCAGTGGACGCTCAGCACGCTTTCCGGACAGGCGCGCACCGGGTCGCAGCACATGCGATGGGAAGGTGCGGCCACGACCCACGACTCCTACCTCGACACACCCGCCCTCAGCGCGACGGGAATTGTCTCCGGAACGGTCAAGGTCGAGTTCTGGCACAAATACAACTTCGAGAATGGTTACGATGGCGGCATGCTGCAGTACACGAAGGATGGCGTGACGTATTTCGACGTCGCTCTCACGGACATCACGGGCGAGCAGTACGCACTCTCCACCATCAACACAACGTGGGGCAGCCCGATCGGCGGGAAGCGCGCCTACACAGGGCTCCGCTCGAACTACGTGCAGACGGTGGCTACTCTCTCGAATGTGATGGAAGGTGAGGCGTTTGCTCTCCGCTGGCGCGCAACTTCCGATTCGCTCGTCACGAACTCTGGTCCGGACTGGCAGATCGACGACCTCCATGTCTACGGCGAAGCGGTCCCTGAACCCGCCACGGTGACCGTTCTTGCTCTGGCAGCCCTCGCTCGCCGACGCAAAGCGAAGAAGTCGTAACCTCTCTCTCACATACTCAATCGTGCCGCCTCGCCGTATCGGGGCGGCACGCCACTCTTCGCAGTTCCCGCCAGAGCGCGTACCGGCAATTCCCTACTCACTTCGGCTTCAGGAACACAACGCGACTTTCCTCCCCTTTACCAAAGTCGCCGCCCAGAATGAGGCGGGGATCACCATCTGTGACAAGCCAAGTCTCCCGGCTCGCTTGATCCGTGCGCATCACCACTGCTTCACATCTTGAATCGCCGAACAGGTCTGTCCCGCACCGGATTCCCAAAACCTTCGGGGGCACGCCAGTATCGCGGTTCGGTGAGGCGGCGAAGATGACGTCTGTGTTCAGACGGTAAGCCTCCCTAATCTTGGCTTTGTGTTGGTCACCAACGGCCCCATTCCAAGCTATGTAGCCGACCAAAAGCGAGAACGGATACAGCGAGAGAGCGAACCAAAAGATCAGGGCGTTCCGAGTCGCTGCGACAGCAGCCCTTCTCGTGAGTTCCTGAATCTCTGAGCCGTCAGCTTCCATCCCACCCTAATCTACGCCAGAATCCACGCCGGACAAAGCCAAAGTGCGACAGGAATCCCGAGATTCCTGCCGCACTCGCGTGAGGAGCAACGCTTACGAAACCTTGAGCTGGCTCAGCTTGGACACCCGCTCCTGGATCGGAGGGTGGGTCATGAAGAGCCGAGAGAGCCCGTCCATCCCCTTCAGAGGATTGACGATATACAGCGGCGCCCGATTCGGCGTCGTGTGCGTCGGGATCGCCATGGTTCCCCGCTCCAGTTTCAGCAGAGCATTGCTCAGGCCATGGGTGTCCCCGGCGAGCTGCGCCCCCAGCTTATCCGCCTCGAACTCCCTGGCCCGAGAAACCGCAAGCTGCATGATCATCGCGGCGAACGGAGCGACCAAGGCCATGACCAGGAGCCCAATCGGGTTCATCCCCTCGCCATCCTCATTGCGACCGAGTCCGCCGAACATCGCAGCGAACTGGGCGAACTGAGCGATCATCGTGATCGCACCGGCGATCGTGGCGACAACCGTCATCGTGAGCGTGTCCCGATTCTTGATGTGCGCAACTTCGTGAGCCAAAACCCCATAAACCTCTTGCCGATCCAAGATGTTCAGCAGACCTGTATTCACAGCAACCGCTGCATTCGCCGGGTTTCGACCGGTGGCAACGGCATTCGGGCTCGGATCATCGACCACATAAACGCCCGGCTTTGGGATGCTCGCGCGCTTCGCGAGGATCTCCACCATCTGATGGAGCTCCGGAGCTTCCGCTTCCGAGACCGCCCGCGCCCGAGTCGCCTTGAGGGCCAGCTTGTCGCTGAACCAATAGGCACCGAAGTTCATCACGACGGCGAGCACGAAGGCAATGATCATGCCTCCGTTCCCACCAACCGCCTGCCCCATCAGGACAAACAATCCCGTGAGGGCCGCCATCAAAACCGCTACTTTGACTGTGTTCATAGACCGTCTTTGCATCCCGGCGAGAGGCAACAAAAAACCTCCGCGTCGCTGCTCCCTGGAAGAACCCGGAGCAAACCACGCGGAGGTCTCGCCGTTCGGGGTGACCGGCTGAGCAACCTCAGCGTCTTGACGATCATCCCCACCCGTTCGGGCGGCTACTCCCCTCTCGCAAAGGGATACGAATAGTTAGAACGCCATCCCTCACGGCAAGGTTTCTGGATGGGGCCATTGGACAAGCCGAGCCCAGAGTTTTGAACCGAACCCTGGCAAATCGTGGGGAAAACCACAATCAAGTGTTGCGAAAGTCCCCGCAACCCCTTCCCCTCCCGCTCTGCGTCTGCTACAGTTGCATCGGCCCTGATGAAACGTCCTCTGATCATTGCAATTGGTGGGTTGAGCGCGAGCGGAAAGACCACTCTCGCTCAAGACGTTGCCGAGGCCCTCGATGCCCCGCTGCTTCAGATGGACGACTACTACCGCGACATCGCCGAGGGCTTCTCGCCCCAGCAGGTCGCCGAGTTCAACTGGGATCGCCTCGAGATGTTTTGCCTGGATGAGTGGACGGATCACCTCTGGCAACTCTCGCACGGAAAAGCGGTTGATGTCCCGATCTATGATTTCACAGTAAGCCGTCGAACGGGCTCGCGGCGACTCGCCGGAAGCAACGCCGTGGTGGTGGAGGGTCAATTTGTACTCTGCCACGCGCCCGCACTCGATGCCGCGACTCTGCGCGTCTACGTGGACCTTGACCCGAACGAAGCCCTCCAGCGACGCACCCTGCGCGATGCGGTTCTGCGCGGACGATCCCCGGAAAGCGTCCACAAACAGTGGCGCGAGCACGTGGAACCCGCCTACCACAACCACGTTCTCCCCTCGCGAGAGATTGCCGATCTCCGGCTTGGCGGTGATGGAAATCGCCTGGAAAACATGCGGGAAGTCCTGCGCGCCTGCGAGCATCTCGAAGCTCGTCTGACGTTCCTGGCCTAACTCCGGTTTTTCGGGACTCACCCTCCCGCGATTCACGCGCCAACAGCCCACCGATCAGGTCATAATGTCCGCATGTCTCAGGACATCCTGCGCATTGTTGCCACCGACTGCGGATCGACCACCACCAAGTCGATCATGATTGAGCGAAACCCCGCTGGCGAGTACCGACTCGTCGCGCGTGGCGAAGCCCCGACCACGGTGGAACGCCCCTTCGAGGACGTGACGATCGGCGTGACCAACGCCATGACCGAACTCGAAGAAGTCAGCGAGGCCAAGGTTCCCGAGGGCTTCACCGCTGCTCGCCGCAACCTCATCAAAGATGGCCAAGTCTGGCGGATGATCAAAGAAGGCGTTCGCAACGAGGAACGCAAGGGCGAATTCGACGGCGCAGACCTCTACGTCTCTACCTCCTCGGCAGGTGGCGGCCTCCAGATGATGGTCGCTGGCGTGGTCAAGGAAATGTCGGCAGAATCCGCCGAGCGCGCTGCTCTCGGTGCGGGCGCGATCCTTATGGATACCCTTGCCGTGAACGACGGACGCAAGGACTATGAGCGAGTCGAACGACTCCGCAAGCTTCGCCCAGACATCATTCTGATGTCCGGCGGAACCGACGGCGGAACGGTCAGCCACCTCATCGACATGGCCGAAGTCATCCGCCGCGCCGACCCGAAGCCGCGCTTTGGCGACATGAAGCTCCCCGTCATCTTCGCCGGAAACAAGGATGTGCGCCCGCAGGTCGGCGACGTGCTGGGTGCCACGATTGAACTCAACATTGTTGACAACCTTCGACCGACTCTGGACGAAGAGAACCTCGGCCCCGCCCGCGACGAAATCCACGAGCTCTTCCTCCAACACGTGATGCAGCAGGCCCCGGGCTACAACAAGCTGCTGGAATGGGCGAGCTACGACGTGATGGCGACCCCGAACGCCGTCGGCAAGCTCCTCAAGAGCTACGCTGACCAAGAAGGCCTCAACATCCTCGGCGTCGACATCGGAGGCGCAACGACCGACGTCTTCTCCGTCTTCGACGGCATCTATAACCGAACCGTCTCGGCGAACCTCGGGATGAGCTACTCGATTTGCAACGTGCTCAAGGAAGCCGGAACCGCGAACATCGCCCGCTGGCTCCCGTTCGAGATCGACCCCTACGAAGTGCGCAACCGAATGCGGAACAAGATGATCCGCCCGACCACGATTCCCCAGGCTTACGAAGACCTTCTGATCGAGCAAGCGGTGAGCCGTGAGGCGCTTCGTCTCGCGTTTGATCACCACAAGTCGCTCGCTCGCTCGCTCAAGGGTGTTCAACAAAACCGCGACATCGGTCAGGTGTTCAGCCAAACCGAAACCGGCGCGACGCTCATCAAGATGCTTAAGCTCGATATGATCATCGGCTCCGGCGGGGTTCTCAGCCACGCTCCGATGCGTGCCCAAAGCGCCCTCATGATGATGGATGCCTATCAGCCGGAAGGCGTGACCATGCTCACGGTGGACAGCATCTTCATGATGCCCCACCTCGGTGTGCTCAGCGAGCATTTCTACGAAGCCGCCAAGCAGGTGTTCGACTACGACTGCATCGTCAAATGCGGCCACTGCATCTCGCCGATCGGCACCGGCAAAGAGGGCGAGGATATGGTCACGATCACCGGCGATATCAACGAGAATATCAAGGTCGGTGAGATCAAGGTCATCCCGCTGGAGCGCTATCAATTCAAGAACGTCACGATCACCCCAACCAAGAACTTCGATGTGGGCGCGGGCAAGGGCAAGCCGATCGAAGCAAAATTGGAGGGAGGCACCGTTGGGATCGTCATTGATGGTCGAGGACGCCCGCTGATTCTGCCCGAAGACAACGCTACTCGCATCCGTAAGCTGCGCGAATGGCTTGAGGCGATGGGGCTTCCTCTGCCGAAGTAATCAAAGTCGGATCCGATCCAAAGAGAAGAGCTGTCCACGTTGGACAGCTCTTCCTTTTTCCGATTGCGCCTCTTGTATCGTTGAGGTTTCACGCAAAAACGTGTATGATCAATACGAAAGCGCGTTCGTTCATCGGAGGAATGAGAGTTAAGGTTTATGTTGGAGACAGCCTTACTCGTTATTCGGTTCGAGACTCCCATCCTCCGATGATCGTTCGCGCTCCTTAGACTTACGCATTGACGCCGAACCATGGTTCCCCTCTCTCCGGAAAACCTTGCAAAAGAGTCTTTCGTCTCCACTTCTCTCCCGGGAATCCGTGAGTCAGGCGTGTTGTCCTCTGCGCAGTCGTCCCCTCGGCCAACCGTCCGCAAGTTGCGCCAGCAACCTAAGGATTCCTGATGATGCACCGATAAAAGTACCGTCCCGGTGATGTTATCGGGTTGGTGAACTATGCAACGATCTCTTGCCTCACTCATCTGCGTGGGTCTCGCTGGACTGAGCGCGGCCGCGACCAAGATTGATTGGTCTTTCGAGACCTCTTACTACAACAAGTACGTCTGGCGCGGTATTAACTTCGTGAACGAAGGCGTGCTGCAACCGAGCCTTACCGGAAGCTGGAACGGATGGACCGTCAACTTCTGGGGGAACTACGACACGACCGACGTCAACACGTATTACGGCACCTCCACGGGTAAGAACCGAATCACCGAGTGGGATTCGACCCTGAGCCGAAACTTTGATTTCGAAAGCGGCACCGGAACCTTCGGTGTGACGCACTACGATTTCCCGAACACCGGTACTGCTTCGACCACCGAGTTCTGGGCCAACTTCGCGCTGAAGCAAGCCTTTAGCCCGTATCTTTACGTGGCCTATGATGTCGACGAAACCGACGGCTTCTACGCCAAGGTCGGTGGCAACTATTCCATGCCTTGCGCCCTGGTGAAGGGTGCCAACTGGAATCTCGGCGCATGGCTGGGCTACGGTAGCGAAGACTTCAACAACTTCTGGTACGGCAACAATGAGTCCGCTCTCGCCGACTACGGTTTTGACGCGAAGCTGAGCTACAACTTCACCGAGATGACCTACGGCACGCTGCATCTCGCCTACACGGGTCTGATGGACGACGGTCACCGAGCGGGTGCCCCGAACCGAAGCAACTTTGTCTTCGGCTTCGGATTTGGCGCGAAGTTCTAACGTCCTCGCACGATCAACTCAATACTCCCCTCGGCACCTCGCGTCGTGGGGAGTTTTTTGTCTTGCTTAGCGGATATTGAAATACTTTGCTTCTGGATGATGAATCACAATTGCCGAAGTTGACTGCTCTGGCACAAGCATGTATTCTTCGCTCAGAGAAATCCCGATATCTTCGGGCTGAAGCAACTCCATAAGCTGGGCCTGATCTTCCAGATTGGGGCATGCGGGGTAACCAAAACTATACCGAGAGCCCTGATACCGAGCGGCAAAAAGCAGCCTGAGATCGTCAGGATCCTGATGCCCAAACCCCATCTCGTGGCGCATCATCTTGTGCCAATACTCCGCCAAAGCCTCAGCCGTCTCGACTCCCATGCCGTGCGTGTACAGGTATTCCTGATAGTCGCCATCGGCAAACTGTTGACGCTCGTACTCACTCACGTCTTCACCAACGGTGACAATGCTGAATCCCACCACATCCATTTGACCGGAGTCGGTTGATTTGAAGAAGTCTGCGAGACAAAGCCTCTTCAAATCTCTCTGGCGAGGGAACGTAAACTTGCAACGGACAGTTGCTTGATCTTCTTCGTAAATCAAAAGGTCATTCCCTTCCGACTGACACCAGAAATACCCCCACTTCACCCGAGGTTTCAGGATGTTTGCGAGCTCCCGTTGCTTTCGCTCGAAAATCGGTCGAACATTCTCCTCTAGCCACTCGTTAAATTCAGGATTACTGAGATTCTCTGGCTTTTTGAACTGCCACTGACCCCGCCAAAGCGCAACAGGATTGATAAACCTATACAGTTCAAATATGTCGAACTTGGTCTGGCTACGCACTCCATAGAACGGCAGTTCCGGGACAGGAACGTCGGTAGCCACGGGGCTCTTCACTCCATCAAAAACATAGAGCGCCGGATCACGATCTGGGAGGCGGTGGCTCTGGACGCGCACCCTTGGCCGAGTCTCTGCCTCCGGCGCGTCCGCCTCTCCGCTGACGATGTCCCCCATCAGCCGCAGACCCTCAAAAGCGTCTTGGGCGTAGTAAACCTTGCCTTCGTAGATCGCCCGCATATCCTCCTCCACATAGGCACGAGTCAGCGCGGCACCGCCAAGAATCACTGGATAGTGGCTGAGACCTCGTTGATTCAGCTCGACCAGGTTATCTCGCATGATCACGGTTGATTTCACAAGCAATCCGCTCAGGCCAATCACCTGGCACTTGTTCGCTTCTGCCTCGGCAATGATGTTGTTAATGGGCTGCTTGATTCCGATATTCACTACTCGATAGCCATTGTTGGTAAGAATGATGTCTACCAAGTTCTTACCAATATCGTGAACATCGCCGGCTACCGTTGCCAGCAGGATGGACCCCTTTTCCGAACCTTCGGTCTTCTCCATCTTCGGCTCGAGGTATCGAACCGCTGCCTTCATCACCTCGGCCGACTGAAGGACAAACGGCAGCTGCATCTTGCCCGCACCAAAGAGCTCGCCCACCGTCTTCATTCCATCAAGCAGAATATCGTTGATGATCTGAAGCGGCGTGTAGCTTTCGAGCGCGTCTTCCAGGTGCGCCTCCAGGCTCTTTTTGATCCCGTCGACGATGTGCTTCTTCAGCCGATCCTCGCGCCCGAGCGACTCAAACGGATCCACCGACGTATCCGTCGCCTTGACATTCTCGAACCGCCGCATCAGTTCAATCAGCGGATCGTAAGTCACTTCGCGGCTTTCGGACATCGGGTGCCAATTTACCGTATGAACCTCTATGTTCTCCGAGCCCCCACTGGTCTCTCCGACTGGGAAACCCGACCCAGGCTTGGTATGCTAGAACGCTCCACTGGTGGATACATGCGAAACGTCTGCGTCATAGGTGCCGGGACGATGGGGTCAGGAATTGCCGCCCATTTGGCAAACATCGGCTTCAACGTCACCCTCCTCGATCAAGATGCGGACGCCATCCGCCAACGACTCGAAGCGGCCAAAGCGGCCCGACCTCCCCACTTTTACCTCGATGCAACCGTCGATTCCATCCGCGCCGGAAGCGTCGCTGAGAACCTCGACTGGGTGCGCGAGGCCGACTGGGTGTGCGAGGCCATCATCGAAAAGCTCGATGCCAAACGAGCCCTCTTCGCTCAGATCGAACCTCTGATCCGAGAAGATGCGTTCGTCTCCACCAACACCAGCGGACTCCAAATTGCCCTCCTCACCGAAGGCCGTAGGGATGCCTTCAAGGGCAAATTCCTCGGCACCCACTTCTTCAATCCCCCGCGCTATCTCAAACTGCTCGAACTCATTCCCACCGACGACACCGACCCGGAAATCGTCCGCAGAATGAGCGCGTTCCTTGAGGATGCCTGCGCCCGCCGGGTGGTCACCGTCAAGGACACCCCCGGGTTCATTGCCAACCGGTACGGCATGTGGAGCATGTTCTGGGCCACGCACGTAGCGGAGAAACTCGGATTCAGCATCGAAATGGTCGATGCCATCACCGGCCCCTTCCTTGGACGCCCCAAAAGCGGCAGCTTCCGGCTCAACGACCTTGTCGGCATCGACATCATGGTCGACATCGCCCAGAACCTCATTGATCGTTGCCCCCACGACCCGATGACCAGCAAGCTTGCCAACCCCAAGAGCATTGACTTTCTGATGGAAAAGGGATGGCTCGGCGGCAAGTCCGGTCAGGGCTACTACCGCAAGGAAGGCAAGCAGTTTCTCGCTCTCGACCTCGGCACCTTCGCTTATCGCGAGACTCGAGAAGTTGACCTCCCCGCGCTCTCCGCGCTTGGTCGAAAACCGCTGGGAGAACGCCTCCGCGAAGCTCTGCAAGGCAAGGATGAAGTCGGCGAATACCTCCGCGAATACCTGATCCCCGCGCTCCACTACGCCGTGCAGATCGCCGAGGAAGTCTCGCACAACGTTCAAGACTTCGACCGCGTGATGCGCTGGGGGTTCGGCTGGGAGATGGGCCCATTCGAGATGATCGATGCCATCGGTGCCGATCACCTCGGTCTTGCGGCTGGCCAGTACTACAACTCGGGCCAAGTGAAGAGCCACGACGGAACCTTCTTCAGCCCCGCACCGGAGCCGCAGTACGCAACCATCCAAGAGTTCCCCATCATCGCCCACTATCCGGACATCAATCTGCGCGACCTCGGCGATGGCGTCACGGCGATTGCTCTCACCACCAAGATGGGCACGGTGACTCCGACCGCTGTTGCAAGCCTGCACCAAATTCTGGACGAAGGCTCCGTCACCCGATTTGTCCTCACGAGCGAAGCCAAGGTCTTCAGCGTCGGATTTGACCTCAAGTTCTTCGCCAGCAAGATCGATGAGGGCGACTTCGAGGCGATCGATCATGCCATTGCTGAGTTCCAGCGACTCAACCTCCGGCTCCGCGAGGTTCCTGGAGTCGCAGCGATCTGGGGATACTGTCTCGGCGGCGGCCTCGAACTGGCCCTCGGATGCAGTCAAATCGCCGCCTCGCCCGAGACCCAAATCGGCCTCCCCGAGTCCAAAGTTGGACTGATTCCGGGAGGAGCGGGCAATGCATTCCTCCGACTTCGCACTCAAGATCAAGGGGCAAAGGGACTGACAGAGGCGATCAAGACTCTTGCTCTCGGCCAGCTCTCGCTCAATGCCGACGACGCCCGACGGTATGGCTATCTCGTCCGCGACGATGTGACCGTCTACCATCCGGATCGCTTGCTCATGGACGCCAAAGCCCTCGCCCAGAAGGCCACGCCGAAGCCACTCCCGACCTGGCAAGCCGTCGCCGGGCCTCTCAAAGGAATGATCGACTCCATGCAGCAGGATCTCGTCTCGAAAGGTGCCCTCACGCAGTGGGATCAAACCATTAGCGACAAATCCAAAGGCATCTTCTCTCGCGCCAGCAGCCTCGAAGAAGCGATCCAAATGGAGCGCGAAGCCTTCATCGCTCTGTGCAAGGAAGGACTCTCCGTAGCCCGAATCAAGCACATGCTCGACTCGGGCAAGCCTCTTCGCAACTAGATTTTCCATCTCTGCAGACCCTATGAAAGTTCTCGTTCCCATCAAGCGCGTGCCCGACCCTTACGCCAAGGTGAAACCCTTGGCCGACGGTTCCGGCCTCGATCTTTCTGGCATCAAATTCGACATCAATCCATTCGATGAGATCGCTGTTGAAGAAGCCGTCCGTATGAAGGAGCGGGATGCCAGCGTCAGCATTGTCGCCGTGAGTATCGGAGGTGCCGAGACCGAAGAGCAACTCCGCAAAGCCCTCGCCATGGGTGCCGACGAGGCGATCCTCATCGAAACCACCGACGCCCTCGACCCGCGCGCGATCGCGGCCGAGCTTGCCGCCTTGGTGAACGATCTTCAGCCCGACGTGGTGCTGATGGGCAAGCAAGCCACCGACGAAGACAACAACCAAGTCGGCCAGAGGCTCGCCGCGAAGCTTGGCTGGCCCCAGGCTACGTTTGCCAGCAAGGTCAGCCCAGCCGAAGGCAACGTCACCGTTGAAAGAGAAACCGACGATGGCGGGGAGACTCTTCTCCTCAAAACGCCGTGCCTCATCACCACCGATTTGCGTCTCAACGAGCCTCGCTACATCGCTCTGCCCGGCATCATCAAAGCTCGGAGTAAGCCTCTTTCGAAGCGGGAGAGGGCCACATCGCTCGAACCCCAAGTCAAAACCTTGAATCTCGAAGCCCCGCCAGCCCGCGCAGGCGGTCGCAAGGTCGGGTCGGTGGATGAGCTCGTGGATGCCCTGAAAGAAATGGGGGTGATCGCGTGAGCCATCTGCTGCTGATCGCCTTCGATGGAGCAGACGCGATCCAAGGTGCCAGGTTCGCCCAGGCCCTCGACCTGCCATTCGACATCATCCAACTCACCGGCGAAGCGGTCACCGATCTCGGCGCACGTCGCGTGCTCACGTTCGGCCTCCCCAGCCTGCCCCCCGCCGACTTTCTCGCCCACGCCCTGAAGGATTTGGTGAATGAAAGCACCCACATCGCCGCCGTCAGCGCGATGCGGAGCAAGGATGTCCTTCCCCGGCTTGCCGGTCTGCTCGATGCGCCCATGGTCACCGACGTTCTGAAGATTGTCAGCAAGGACACCTTTGTCCGGCCGATGCTCGCAGGTTCCGTGCTCGCGACCGTCCAAGTCAGCGGCTCTCCCATCCTCATGACTGTTCGCCCGGCCGGTTTCCCGGAAGCTGTGCGATCGGGCTCATCGGAAGTCGTCCATACCAAGCCCCAATTCGCCGGTACCACGCGGCGAGTCAGTGCCTCGGCCAAGCAAGGCGGACGCCCTGATCTGAGCCAAGCCGGAGTTGTCGTCAGTGGAGGCAGACCCTTGAAGGATGCCGACACCTTCGAACGACTGATTGGCGGTCTAGCCGACCACCTCGGCGGAGCCGCCGGAGCCACCCGCGCTGCCGTCGATAGCGGCATTGCGAGTAACGAGCTCCAAGTCGGGCAAACCGGCAAGGTCGTGGCTCCAAATCTCTACTTGGCGTGCGGCATCAGCGGATCCACCCAGCACATGGCCGGGATCAAAGATAGCAAGGTCATCGTCGCCATCAACACCGATGGGGATGCTCCCATCTTCGAAATCGCCGACCTTGGACTCGTGATGGATCTCTACGAAGCGATTCCTCAGCTGATGGAAAAGATGCCGAAGGCTTAGCGGGTGCCCAGAGCCTCTTAGGGGTCGGGTTCTCGGTATGTCGTCATGAGGGTGCCCCGATCCCTTCAGGGTCGGGTTTTCGGTAAGTCGCAATGAGGGTGCCCCGATCCCTTTAGGGTCGGGTTTTCCTTAACTTGTTGTAAGTTTACCGACACCTTGCAAGTCAGAAGGTATGCGTTCTTGGACACTCCTCTTATTGAATAGGCAACTGTGCCTCGACACTCGCCCTCTCCGAGCTCGCTCGGGGAAGGTGGCCAAAGGCCGGGAGGGGCCGTACCGCCGACCGTTATTGGCTTTTTCCGATTCTTCCAGCGCGGGTGTTGTCTGCTACCGACGACTCTTCCCTAACACCTGAACAGCAAATTGACCACTCAAAGTCGCCATTGGCAACCCTGCGCCAGGCTGTACGGCTCCGCCACAGTACGCCACATTCCCATACCGAGGATCGCGGTTTGCCAACGGGAAGATCCCCCACAACCGATGCTCCTCATCTGGCCCATAGAGCGACCCCTTGTAATTCCCATGCTTCTCGGCAAAGTAGAGAGGATTCTGGATGCGCTCAAACACGACATCTTCATCACTCCACTCAATCCCCGCGCGAGCGATTTCCCCTCGCACGCGGTCCCGATAAACTGGAGACTCGGCCACCCAGTCAATCCCCTCCACCGCTGCCGGAGAAGTCACAACCGCAAAGACCAAGGAGTGCCCTTCCGGTGCCGCCTCAGGATCAAGCCCGCTGACGTCATTCACATAGACAATCGGCCGATCCGGGAATCGGCGCTTCTCATAGAGAGACGCAAAACCAGATTCAAAAGTAGAGGGGACAAATAATGTATGGTGGTCAAAACCCGCCAATTTCTTCCTGATTCCCCAGTGGCATGTAAAGTAACTAAAGCTCGGCTCACCCGACTTCGGCTGACCATCTGCGGGCAGGGTCCAGGGATCAACATTGCTGATGAATTGCTCCGCTTCAATTCTCTCGCCTTCGGTCGTTTCAATCGCCACCGGGCGATCACCTACGACAAATTTCGATACCTTTGTATTGAATTGAAACTCCACCCCCAGCGACCGAGCTAGCCGATAAAAAGCCTGAGGAATCGCCCGAACGCCGCCCCGTGGGAAGAACACTCCTTCCCGAAGCATGTAATAAGGAATCATAAACGCTCCCGGGGCCTTGCTCCGGTACGTCTGCCCGCCGTAACTCGGGAACCCATAAAAGAAACTTCTCAGCAAAGGCGACTCAAAGTACCCATCCACGAGCATCTTGTAATCGCGCAGAGGATTGAACTTGATCCCAAATTTGAGCAGAGCCGGATTCATCATATCCGACGGCTTGTCAAACGGCTTACTGAACACGCTCTGATCCACATACGGTGCCACCTGATCCAGCGATGCCATAAGCTTCTCGAACCCAGCTAAGTCCTTGGGAGCAACCTGCCTGAGCAAATCAAGGCAAGCCTCGTAGTCCGCCGGGAGATCGACCATTCCTTCTCCCTCAAAGTAGACGCGGCTCAGCGTCGGCAAACGATCGAACACCAGCTCGTCCGACATCCGCCGCCCGGCGCGGGCGAAGACCGCCTCATACAGCCGAGGCAAGATGATGATGCTTGGCCCAGGATCGAGCATGAAACCGCTCTCGCTGATCCCCGCAGCTTTTCCTCCGGGAGCGGCCCCCGCCTCCACCACCAAAACATCCCAGCCTTCCAACCGAGCATGGATCGCCGCGCTGAGGCCGCCCATCCCCGCGCCAATCACCACCGTGGATCGCGCCATGCCTACAGAACCGTGATCCTTCGATCTTGCCGAGAAGCCAGGGCATCCAAAGTCCGACCAGGAGCCAAAACCACGCGGGCCGCCGAGAAAATCTTGTCCGCCGAACTGGTGCGAGCCCGACCCGCAAACGGATTGCACCCCTGCGCCTCAATCCGATCCAGGATCTGGGAATACAGCACACGAGCCAACAAAACCGCCCTCTGCGTGCTGCGACTCAACTGCCGAATCCCTTCATCGGAGGCCGCATAGAGCGCCCGAGTCCGGTCGATTTCATATCGCATCAGCCGCTCCAGCCGCGCATCAAAGACCCCTGCCCGCAGCTGATCCACGCTCACCCCGAACCGATCCATGTCCTCCAACGGCATGTAGATGCGATCCCGAGTCAGGTCCTCGGCGATATCCCGCAGGAAGTTCGTCATCTGCATGGCTTCTCCCAGAAGCATCGCCGCCTCGCGCTTGGCGGATGTCGGTTCGTCTTCGAGCACGCTGAGCATCATCACCCCGACCGCGCTCGCGCTCCCGCGCATGTAGGTTTGCAGATCAGCGTAGGTGTCGTAGCACCCCACCGTCAGATCCATTTCCATCGCATCCAGGAACACCAGCGGCTCCTCAAGAGGGATCTTCCGGCTCTGCAAAGTCTGAACAAACGCCCGCATCACCCCCGACTCCGGGGTCACGCCGGTAAGACCATCCATCAACTGCGTTCGCCAGTCGCACAGTAGGGCCTGACGCTCATCCAGAGTCAACGAGCCGGGATTGTCCACCCATTCATCCGGAACCCGCACGAATCCATACACTGCATGGACATCCTGCTGAACAAGTTTCGGAAACTGCTTGGTCGCAAAGTAGTACGTCGTGCCGAACCGACGATGCAAAGCCTCGCACTCGGCGTAGTCGGCGTGGCTGGCAAGGACGCGGCTCATCGCTTGGCTCCCGGAATCTGGCGCATATCCATTCGTTCGTTCACATCCAAGGTGCCCTGCACCAGAATCTCAAAACCTTCACTTTGCCTGGCCCGCTCGCTCGTTTGGTCAAGCAGAGCCTGAAGCTTCTCCCGCGCCTCCACGAGTAAATTCTCGCCCCGAGCCAGCGGTTCACCAAACGCAATAAATGCCTCCGGTCGCTGATGAATCCCGAGCTGGTAGTGGATCGCCGTCGGAATCAGCGTCGCATTCGGAACCTGCTTCGCGATGAACCTCAAGGAATCCCCGATCTCCCAAATTTCCGGAGCCTGGTGCAGAACTCCCTCGGCAAACAGCACGAGCGACCGTCCTTCCCCCTTCATCAATTTCACCGTCTGGCGCAAGGTCTTCGCCCGACCCGCCGCATCTCCGAGCGGGAAAGGCATTCCTCCCACATATCGAAACAGCGGGAACGCGCCAAACTCTTGGATCCAATCCAGCGACCGCTTCCCAAGCCGGGAGACAACATGGAACATCAGATAGCCGTCAAACCAGCCGTGATGCGTGCAGACAAAAACCACAGGCCCCTCAGGCATCCGGGCAGGTGGTGACCAATACACCCAGCGAAACTGCTTCTTCACCGAGCGACGGATCATCCCTCCGACCAATCGACCAATCAGCCCTTCTTCTTGCCCGGAACTCGCCTGGGCGACCGAAGTCAACGGTTCGGTGGCGCTCACTCCCGAGTCCAACTTGCCTCCTCGGGGAGATTCTCACTGAAGTCCGGCATCACGTAGCCGTCCGTCATCACTTTGTCATGGATCAGCCGCTTCTCCAAAAGCTCTGCCGAAATCAGCACCATCGGCAGACCATTGCCCGGTGCGGTGGACGCTCCCACATAGTACAGATTCTTGTCAAACAGAGACCGATTCTTTGGCCGGAAGAAGGCACTCTGAAACAGATCAGCACTGATCCCAAAAGCCGCGCCCTGGTGCAGATTCAACTCACGCGACCAATCCTCGGGCGTCCGCATCTCCATGCCTCGAATGCGCGAGGGATCAAAGCCCACCTCATCCGCAAGCCGTTGGAACACCTGCGATTTCAATGACTCCTGAGCCGTCTCCGTCCACGGACACTCCAGATTCGGGCACGGGATCAGCAGGAACAGATTTTCATGCCCGGTCGGCGCTCGACCCGGCTCAGATCGCTTGCTGATGCAGGCATAGAACGCAGGATCGTCCGGCATCCGGGGTTCGCCGAAAAGCGCTTCCAGATTGTCGCGATAATCGCGCCCGAAGAACACGTTGTGGTGCAGAAGCTTCGGCAGCGAGCCCTCGTAGTCGAGATACAACACAAACGCGCTGCACGAATTCCGATACTTTGGAGGCGTGGGCTGCTTCTCCAAACGACGCTGCGTATAGGGCAGATCAGCGTTGCTGATCACCGCATCCGCCGTGATCACTTCCCCACTCTCCAGCTCAGCTTCTTTCCCGCTGATTCGAGCAACCGGGCAGTTCAACCGAATTTCCGCGCCTCGATCCATCGCCAGCTGGGCAATGGCGCCGCTGATTGCAGGCAGACCGCCTTGGGGATACCAAATCCCCTCGCCGTACTCCATGTAAGTCAGAGTTCCGTACACGAACGGCGCGCGGAACGGGCTCAAACCCAGATACATCGTCTGGAACGTAAAGAGCATCCTCAGCCGAGGATCGTCAAATCGCTTCTCAATCTTCTTGTAGAGGTTCGAGAGCATTCCGTGCTTGATCACTCGCCACAACTGACCCGGGGCGACAATCTCGCGCGCCTTCAGATAGTTTGTTCGCACGAAATTCGGGATCGATTCCCGATAAAGCTCGCCCAGATCCCCGATCAGCTTCGGATACTTTTCCGCCTCATGCGCTCCGCAGAGCTTGGTGATCTGATCCACCATCCGCGCAATGTTCGGCGTTCCTTCAATCTGACTGCCATCGCGGAAAAACACACGGTAACTCGGGTCACACAGCGAGATCTGTAGGTGATCCTCCATCCGCTCGCCCACATCTTCAAAGAGCTTGCGGAAGGGGTCGAGCATCATCATCAGGCTCGGACCGCCATCAAACTCGCACTGATTCACCGTTTGTGATCGATTACGCCCCCCGACCTCGCCCGTCTTTTCGAGCACGATCACCTCGTGCCCACGGTGGGCGAGCCGCAAAGCGGTTGCCAATCCCCCGACTCCGGCCCCGACAATCACAAATCGCTTTCGCATCCTCACTGGTCTACTCCTTCATCACTCGCATCATCGGCAAAACGAGAGGGACTCCCCGCTCTTGCAACCGCGCCACCCGATCGAAACTTTTGCACCATCACCGCGCTGGCCAGCGCAATCGTCACCAGAACCAACACCGGGAAGGACCGATGCAAGTTCGCGCCATCCAACGCCGCCCCGACGGAGATCACACACATCAACACCAAGTGCCCAATAAAAACCCAAGCCGCGTCTCTCATCGGCACGGTTCGGTCTTCGGATTCCTGCGGTTTCAGGCCAAAGTGCAAGGCCGCTCCGCCGAGCAACCCCGTCAACATCCAGCCGAAACTGTTGATCCACGGAGCCTCGAAGAATGTCGGCTCCCCGATCCATTTCCAGTAACCCAGCGGCCCTACCATCACCGGCTCCATGACCAAATCCACCAGGGTTGCCAGAGCCGCCCCCACCACGAGAGCCATCCAACCCCGGCAAAAAGATCGCGCATACACCACCGCCGACCCAACGATCATCGCCCAAGCAAACGGCAGTAATATGGGAAATGTTTTCCCACTCCAGAGTAGCACGGATGGCACCCAGTTTCCCGTGTATTCGTAATTTCCAAAGGGAAAACCTGTATGGAGTCCAAGAATCTCGAACCCGGCTCCGATCAGCATCAGCGCCGCGAGGCCCCATGCGAGCGGCTTTGGATGGAAAACCTGCTTCCCCACCTCATACACCGCGAGGTTCCCGAGCACCAAAGTCAGGATCGAAGCCACCGGGCGGATCGGGCCGGGATCAAGGCCGGTGAGGCTGGAAAGCAATGTTCCCAGGCACGAAAACGCGATCATGCCGAGATAAAGTCTGAGAACGAAAGGTGTACCGGACACTATACGCTTCCCCTCTACGCACTGACCCCCGCCCAAGTTTGCCAACCGTGCTAGTCTTCACACGGAATCTTCATGACGATCCTTGCCCTCGTCTTCTGCGGCCTTTGGGGACTGCTCTGCCTCGTGGCTCTCACGAATCTCCTCCTCATGCCCAAGCCCATGGCCCAGCCGGACGATGACAAGGCCCTGCTCACCGCCCTCATCCCCGCACGAAACGAGGAGGCCAACCTCGAACTCCTTCTCCCCGCGCTCGTGCCCCAGTTCGACCAAGTCATCATCTACGACGATTCCAGCGATGACGCCACTGCTGCCGTCGCCAAAAAGCACGGAGCGATGGTGATCCAAGGCACGAGTCTCCCCAGTGGATGGACAGGCAAAAACCACGCGTGCTGGCAACTGGCCAAGGTTGCGAGCGAGGTCAGTCCAAGCAAATGGTGGGTGTTTCTCGATGCTGATCTGCGCGTCCAACCCACGTTTGGCGGAGCCCTCCGCTCCCTGATTCGCCAAGTCGGATCTCGAACCCCCGTTTCCACCGGATTTCCCAAGCTCATCCCGGGAGCCGGGCTTGAGCCGCTCTACATGCTCTGGGTGCCCTGGATGCTCCTTTGTTCGATTCCCTTCGGTCTCATCCAGCGCAGCCGCACTGGGCACTCGCGCTTCACCAATGGGCAAATCGTCATCTGGGAAGCCTCCCGTTACTGGGAAATCAATCCCCACGAAACATGCAAGTCAGACGTGCTCGAAGATGTGCAAATCGGCCGACTTCTTGCCCGCCAAAAGGTGCCGACCACCGTCGCCCGGTTCACCCACTGCGTCAGCGTGGCGATGTACCGCACCCTCGGTGAAGCCTGGTCGGGCATGACGAAGAACTCCTACTGGATCACAGGCTCAACTCTCGGGGCAATTCTCCTCGGCGCCTTTCTCGCCGTCGGTGCGCTCATCTGGCTCGCCTTCCCGATGCCCTATCTCGCGCTCATGGTCGGGATGATCCTCTTCACCTCCGCCCTCACCACGATCCTCGCCGGCATGCCTCTGTGGATCATCCCTTTCCTCCCGATCTCGATCCTCGCCGCCGCCGTCACTCAGTTCCACGCCCTGCGCAAAGTCCGAACAACCGGCGTGACATGGAAGGGACGCACTTACTCAGAAACCGGTGCCGTTTCCGACCGAGGCGATAAGTCCGAAGGATAGGCCTCGAACACCTTCTTCCCAAGCGGAGTCGGCTGAGGTTCCGCGGCAAAAGTGCGTCCGACCATCCTGATGCCGGCCTGCCCGAGCACCGGCCCGATCGGCATCTCCACCGGTTTGGTCACGCATTGGTCATAGAGCTCCCCTGCCGTCTCACCGCCGAACTCCACGATCAACTCCCGAATCCGACCGTCCTTGTACGGGCCGCTTTTACGAGCTTCGTCGTAAAGGGCACGGAAAACGTCATCCAAACACTTCGTCCCATCGCTCCCCGTTCGGATCGAAAGATCGAGTAGAAACGCCGCCATTTTGCCCTTGGTGTAGTAGTTCACCCCGCCGAAACCCGTGCTTCCCCGGGACTCAAACACTCGGCGTCCAGACTCCTCCAAACTCACCTGAAACCGACTGGGCATCGCGAGCACGCTCTGATGAGTTCCCCCCATCTCGCGCATCAGGTCCGCCTTCGACATCAGCCCAGCACGCACCTGCCAGACACTCGCCAGATAGTCTGTTGCTCCTTCCAGCCACCAAAGCGTCGGAACGGGAACCGCCCGCGTGTGATCGAACGGCCCTAACCCCACGGGGCGGATCTGCTTCACGTTGTAAGCATGAGCAAACTCATGAAAAATGAGCCCGGCCGCATCCTTGGGATCCGTGCTCCAGAGCCCGAGCCGCGTACTGTTCCGATGCTCCAACCCGCCGCCAATCCCCCCAAAATGCCCGAAGAACACGTACCGGTCGTATGGAAAATCCCCGAACGTCTTCAGGCCTTCCTCCACCGACTTCTGCGCCACTTCGGCGAAGACTTTCATATCAACTGCTTCTGCTTTCCCGAACGCCGCGACAACATGCGGCACCTTCGCCACTCGAAACTCCTGAACCCTGAGTTTCGGAGAAATCACGAACGGCGAATCGATCAACTCCTCGTAGCTCTTGAACTCGCTCTGCCAACCCGATTCCTCGCCCGATTCCCAGATTGAACTCTGCTTCGCTCCCAGATACTTCTCCGCGTCCCCTCCCCGGACAACGATCAGACGGTGCTGCTCATCGTCGAACCCAACAAACCAGCCGAAGACCCCGGAACCATTGACATAGGTCAGGTCATCTTGCATCAGGAACATCGGGCTGAAGTTCCCTCGACTCTGGTTCACCAGCGCGGTGACCCGATCGGCCCCTTCCGGAATCACCCAGCTATTGGGGGAGACGAACTCCGACTTTACGGGCTTCCCTTTAAGGGTGAACTGGACACCTTCCAGCAAGCCCCCAAAATCAAACAACTGGTAGTCGCCGGGAGCCCAAGCCGGCATCTCGAAACGCGTCGACTTTTCGCCGGTTTTCAAGGAAACCGTCACCAGACCCTTCCCAGATTCGGGATCTCGCCGAAATTCGTAGGTCGCGGCTTGACTAACCGTTGTCGCGCAGAGCGCAATCAGGGCGAAGAGTGAGTGGCGTCCCATCGTGCAAGCAATTCCTTCTCTTTGTCAGACGCGAGACCAGCCTTTAAGGGTCGAGCCAGACCGCAAGCCTTCGCATCTGCAATCACATCCTGCACAGTCGATGCCAATGGACGCTCGGTCAGGCCGGCTGCCACTGCCCGCTCAACGTTCGGAACTCCCAGCGGCTGCGGTGCCCAGCACGGAAGTTCTGCCCACGGTTTCACTTCTTGAGCGACCAGCCACTCCTCATCCACCACTACTTTGCTGGCCCCGGTGACTTCCTCACAGGCAGCAATCAGATCCCCGAACGTCTTGCCCGCCCGATCGACGTTGAACGTGCCCGAGGTTCCCTGCTCAACCAGATGCCGCATGAACGCGGCAAAATCGCGAACATCCAACGAAGTCAGGCGACGATCCAACCCATTCGGCACCATCACCGGGCCTCCTTCCGAAAAAGCCACCGGCCAGTAGGTAAACCGCTGGGTGTGGTCTCCCGGTCCAACAATGAGGCCCGGACGCACGATCGTTGCCCGATCTCCCATCGCCTCGCGGACCATGTTCTCGCAGATCACTTTGTAGGCACCGTAGGTGCTGCCATCCACGACTCCGGTGTCCTCCTCGAGTTCGGCCAGGGCCGAGTCTTCTGGTAGGTCATCGCCTTGGTCCGCCGCGTACACTGAGATCGTGGAGACGAAGAGGTACCGATCCACCGAGTCCTTCAGAACCTCCAGCGCCGGCGTCATCGACTTGGGGAGATAGCCGCAGACATCAAAAACCGCATCCCATTGGCGTCCGGCGAGTCGGTCGGCATCCGTATTCCGGTCGCCCTGAATGGTTTCCACCCCCGGGAACGCTTCAGGATTCGTTTGCCCGCGATTGAAGTGAGTCACCGAGTGCCCGCCCGCGAGCAGAGCCTCCGTGAGATGCTTTCCGACAAACTGGGTTCCGCCGATGACGAGGAGATTCATTGCCGCATCCTACCGGGATTCCGGGGACACGAGTTCCGGATTCACACCGAATCCTGGGCCGCACGGAGGGTGATGATCGCAATATCGGGCCGCGCCCCAAACCGGAGATGCCGCCGCATCGGGCTGATCCCTTTGCTCACAAAGACCTGGTGATGCGCCCCCTGACACAACCCCTCTCGGAACTTGTTCCCGTACCGGCTCGGCGTTCCCGGATACCAATTCCCGATCCCCAGCATGCCGCCGTGGGTGTGTCCGGAGAGCTGCAGATCGACGCGATAGTCCCCTACCAGTTCCTCGGCAACATCGGGGTTGTGGGACAGCAGGATGCGGGGAATCTCGTCCGGGAGTCGCCCCAGAGCGGCCTGAGCATCCACGGTGTCCTCCCACAGATCCCCCACGCCCGCGATCACGAGGGCATCGGAACCCCGCTCAATCAGAACGCGAGAATTGTCGATGAGTTCGAGCGGCGTGTGCCGACTGACTTCCCGCACCACGTGGGCCCGACCAATCGCATGGTCGTGATTGCCCAGAGTGGCGTAGATCCCATCCTTTGTCTCCCACCCTTCGAACACATCCCGAAAACTGGGCAAATTCGCTGGATCATGACCATCCATCAGGTCGCCAGGGATGCACAAAACGTCCACCTCACGCCGAGAAAACTCCTCGCCCAGACCGCGCATCCGCTCCTCGCTGAGGTTAATCGGCCAGTGAATATCGCTGACGAGCCCGACCTTGTAGCCATCGAATGAAGGTGCAAGCCCGCGAACCGGAATCGTCAGCTCACGGATTTCCAGCCAGGTCGGCTCGATGAATCGGGCATAGCTGAAGGCGCCGGTAAATCCCGCCGCCATCCCGCCCAAAACGGCGCGACGGGTGATCAAACGCTTATCGAGCTTGCGGGGCTGAGGCGTCGGCATCTATCCCGGCAAACGACTGGGCCGCGTGGGGAGTTCCTCACGACCAGAATCCGGTAGGACTCAGGCTGCGCGCTCTTCGTCGTCTCGGATCGACTTGGCTGGCTCGGCTGAGGTGGTGTCCCAGTTGTCGCAATCCAAACGACGGCAATGAACCATCCTCTGGAATGACCCATCCGCCAGCTCGACATCTGCCGTCTGGGCGAATCGACATTCCAGGCATAATTCTGGTTCGATAAGTCGGACTACCTTTAAGTTGCGCCGTGCCATCCCTGCACCACCACCCAATCCGTGGGTATGTCTAACTTATCGGAGGCCGGTTCACCCCCCGTCCCTGAACAAATACTAGGTTTCCCGAATGCGCCGAGTCCGATATCCCAAACGCCTGAAGAACATCCGCCAGGAGCTCGAAGACACCTGGCGCAGTATGCGCAACATCACCACCGACCCAGGGATTCGCGAACAGTTCGCCTCGTTGCCTCGGGTGCCCGTGGATCTCATCGGACTCCGTCTCGACCACTTCGCCAATCAGGGCGGAATCCTCCGCGTCGCCGATGCCTTCCGCATCAATCACGTCCACTTTGAGCCAGAAGAAGGCGAAAAGGCCGACCTCGCGGGAGCCCGAGGCGCCGGATATTGGCAACCCCACAGCTACGGCGATGTCGCTCCGGCCATCGAGAAAGCGAAGGCCGAGGGCAAGCGGATCTATGCACTCCACCTCGACGCGACCGCTCGCCCGGTTCAGCAAGTCGAGTGGCAATTTCCCGCCGTCATCGTCTTTGGCGAGGAAAAGTATGGCGTTCGCAAGGAAATCCTCCCTCTATGCGATGAGATGATCGCGATTCCCATGTATGGCGTGACCACCTCGATGAACGTGACCCAGGCCGTCACGATCTCGCTCCACTGCGCGATGACCCAGTTTCTCGCCGCCAACCCCGACTTCGCCCCCGCCCGAGCTGTGAGCCGAAAGCTGATGGGATTCGAGGGTGGAATCGGCGAGGATACTAGCTCGTAAGCCGGCCCACTCTCGCGCAGAACTCGATCAAACTCTCGCTCACCGGGCGCATCGGCGCGATGCCAAGCCGCTCAATTTTCGTCGTGCTGAGGACGCTGTAGGCTGGTCGCTTGGCGGGAGTGGGATATTCGCTCGTCGCCACAGGAGTCAGGTCGATCTCCTGGTTCAAAGCGTGGGTTGTGATGTAAGTTTCCAGCGTGAACCTGGCGAAATCATGCCAAGACATTGATTCTGGCCCGGCGGCGTGATAAATGCCAGGATTCGGCTTTAACGCTGCGATATCGACAAGCACCCGCGCGAGATCGACCGTGCAGGTCGGCTTGCCAACCTGGTCGCTCACCACGCGCAAAGACTTCCCCGCTTCGAAAGCCCGGATCATCGTTTTGGGGAAACAATGACCATGCGCGCCATAGAGCCAGCTTGTCCTCACGACAATCGCACCCAAATTCTCGCGGAGCGCGTTCACTTCCCCCATTTGCTTGCTCTGCCCGTAGACCCCAATCGGATGGGTCGGAGAGGACTCGGTGTAAGGCGTCTGCGCCTCGCCATCAAAGACAAAATCTGTGCTGATCGTAATCAGCCGGGCTCCGATCACCTGCGCGACGGCCCCCAACGCCCCTGGGGCCACCGCGTTCAGCTTCATCGCCGCCATCCGCTCGGATTCGGCCTTGTCGACCGCCGTGTAGGCCGCGCAGTTGATGATCCAGTCGAGCCGCTGAAACTGATCCTTGCGGAGCTGCTCCAGGTGGTAGCCCGAGGTTACATCCAGCTCCCGATGCCCGGGAGCCAAGACTTCATGCCCGCGACTTCGCAGTTCGGCAACCAGATCGCTCCCCAACAACCCCGAGCCGCCCGTGACAAGAACTCTCACGGATAGACCCTCGATCCCGGGAGGTTTCTCTGACGATTCATTCCTGAATCTTAGACGTTCAGGACACCCTGACGGGTGGGGTCGGTTTCCCGGAGATCGTGTCCGCCCTCGATCACCGACTTCAAGTTGCACAAGAAGAATGTCCAGCCCATGCGAGACCCAATCTGCGCGCCGAGCCGCGGCTGGGGTTCCACACGGTCACTCATCGACTGCCGGAGCTCCACGAGGGTGCCGCTATTCACGAGCGTGAACTTCACTTCAACTTCCCCCATGTCTTGATACCAACCGAACCGAAACACTCCTTCTGAGTTCTCATGGACACGACTCTTCTCGATAGCACCGTCGAGCCAAGTCCACAGAAGGGTGCAGCCAGGAGCCGCCTCCGGAATTTCAAAACCGTTTGAATCCAAGTACTGGGCCTTGTTCACAAACCATCGAGTGATCAAAGCCGATTGCGTCCAGCCCAATTGCACGTCGCGTGGGTTGGCTTGAATCCAAATTCGCACCGTGAAGGGGTGCAGAAGATGGGACGCATCAATGTTTTCCATGCCGATACAATTATTGCCAGACCGAACAGTTTTCCAAAGGGGAAATCTTCAAACTGCCGCCTCATGGCTCACATGGATCAGCTCCCGGGCGTACTCGCCGGTGCTCGCCTTGCCACCGAGATCCAAGGTGAGGCACTGACCATCGCGGCAAACCCTCAGAACCGAATTGCGAATACGCTCCGCTTGCTCATGATGCCCCAGGTGATGGAGCATCATCACCGCGCTCATCAGGAGCGCCGTGGGGTTCGCGATTCCCTTGCCCGCGATATCCGGCGCTGAACCATGAACCGCTTCAAAAACCGCACAATTCTTGCCAATATTCGCCCCAGGAGCCAAGCCCAAACCTCCAACGAGCCCCGCGCAAAGGTCGCTGATAATGTCGCCATAGAGGTTCTCTGTGACGATCACATCAAACTGCTCCGGCTTGGTGACGAGTTGCATGCAGCAGTTGTCGACAATAATGTCATCTGCCTTGATGTCCGGGTTCAACGCCGCGGCTTTGTAGAACTCTTCCAAGAACAAACCATCACTCAGCTTCATGATGTTCGCCTTGTGAACCACCGTCACCCGCTTACGACCTTGCTTGCGAGCCATGTCGAAGGTGTATTCGAAAAGTCGGGCACTGCCCTGCCGGGTAATCACCTTGATCGACTGGGCGACATCGGGGTGCGGCTGATACTCAATCCCCGCGTAGAGGTCTTCCGTGTTCTCCCGGACAATGATGAGGTCGAGATTCTTGTCCGCAAACGGCCCTTTCACGCCAGGCAAAGTCTTGATCGGGCGGACGTTGGCAAACAGGTCAAGACCCTTGCGCAAGGCCACATTCGCGCTCACGTGACCGCCGCCACTCGGCGTCGTGGTCGGCCCCTTCAAGGCCACGCCGATCTCTCGAATCGCGTCCACCGTCGCCGGAGGCATCGCCGGAAGACCTTGCTCAACCGCTGCGAGGCCCGCAACCAGTGGAACAAACTCGGCGTCCAATCCCGTTTCCGTCAGGATTTGGAGGGTCGCGTCCATGATTTCCGGACCGATTCCATCACCGGCGATGATTCCAATGCGTTGCTTTGCCATAACTAGTAAAAATATTGGCACATCAACGTAAAAAGCGCAGATGATGCCCGTCATACCGGGCCATCAAAAACGAGTCGCGCAAAGAGAAGAAGCCCCCGAATTCACGAGGGCTCCTTGAGGGGTTGGGTGGGAAAGAAATTAGTTGTCGATCTTCGCGACGGCAGCGCTCAGAGCCTTCAGGCCCTCGGCATCTGCCTTCAGGTTGACGAACTTCGCCACGACTTCGCGATTCTTGTAAACGAACACCGTGTTCTTGACATCAGCCGAGGTGTTGACCTTGTAAGCCTTCACCGCTTCGTCGGTCTTCGGCAGATAGGCCATGGCCACATTCTTCAGGCCAGACTTCTTTGCCACAGCCTTGGTGCCATCGACGCAAGCATCGCAGTGGGTCAGGTTGATCATGAAGGCCTTGAATTCCTTCTTGGAACCAGCAACCTTGCTGTCCAGAGCCTTCGCCATCGCCATGATGTTCTCTTCGGACTCACCGTTCAGCCACGCTTGGACAGCCGGGCGATTGCCATACTTGCACGGCGGGCAGGTGTCGGTTCCTGCGTCCGGGCCGCTCACGTGTTGCGGGTGATAAGCGCTCACCTTTTCGCCAACATTGAGTCCGCTTTGCGGAGCAAGAGCCAGAACCGGCAGGGCAAAGGCAGCCACTGCGAACGATGCGAATGCGATCTTCTTCATAAAATCTTCCTTCTGCGAAGTGCTCGCCCTCGAGAATCTCCAGGACGCGACACTGCATGATAATGGGAGAAGGCCCTCCGAAGTTCCGTGTTCAGTTGCCGCCGGCAGGAATTCCGGGACTTTTCTCCATCATTCGTCAAAAACCGGCAGACCCGCGGCCCGGGCCACTTCGTTCAGAAGATAGAAGCTCCCCGTCACCAAAATCGGAACCCCGGGCAGATCCTGCAGAGCCTCCTCGACCGACCAGAAACTCTTGCACGTCGCAAACAAAGGCCGAGCCAGATCGGCAAGCTCATCCGGATTGGCGGTCTTCGTCCAGTTCACCGGCACGGTGCGGATCCCCAAGGACGGGAGTTCCGCCAACGCCTCCAGCACCGGCCCCGGATGGTGGCTCCCCAACATGCCGAGCACGATGAGCGGCGGCTCAAATCCGGACTCCACATAGGCTTTCACCAGGTGCCCCACTGCTTCTCCGTTGTGCGCGCCATCCAAAATCCACAGTCGCCCCTCGTGCTCTTCCACCTGGAATCGGCCCGGCACCCTCGTCCAAGTGATCGCCTCGTGCGTCCGCTCGTCTTCGAGAAAGTCGCGACCGAGGACCGCCTGGAGGGCACACAGGGCAGTCGCCAGGTTCTGACGCTGAATCGGGCCAGGCAAAAACGCTGGGATGTTCACCTCCACCGCTCCTTCGAGCGTGTGGAAGTACATGGTGTCCTCATCCTTTTGCGCCTCCTCCTGATGCCAATACTGCGCTGCGTGGACCAGATCGCAGTTCAGATCCTCCGCGCGTCTTTCCATCACCGCCATGGCTTCCTCCGGAAGGTCTCCCACGACCACGGGAATTCCCGGCTTGATGATCCCCGCCTTCTCGCCTGCGATCTCGGTAAGCGTGTCCCCCAACACGTCCATGTGGTCATAACCGATGCTCGTGATGACGCTCACCACAGGGCTGACGACATTGGTCGAATCGAGCCGCCCACCGAGCCCGGTCTCCAGGGCAACATACTCGCACCCCGCCTCTTGCCAAGCCAAAAAACCAAGTGCAGTCTTCGCCTCAAACTCCGAGATCTGCCCGAATTCCGTTGATTCGAGCTCTTCGCCGACTTCCAGAACCCGGCTCAAGAGGCGAGCAAATTGCTCTTTTGGAATCGGCTTGCCATCGATCTGAATCCTTTCCCTGAGATCAAACACATACGGGCTGAAGTAGCCTCCCGTGCGATAGCCCAATCCGACGAGAATCGACTGGATGAGCGAGGTCGTGCTTCCCTTCCCGTTCGTCCCCGCCACGTGGATGAACTTCGCGCCGCCCCCATTGGGAACCCCCAGACGCTCGCACAGAGCCTCCATGCGATCCAATCCGCCACGCCATTTCCGGCCTTGCAAACCGCGCAAGGCCAAGACCGCGTCGTCGTAGCTGAGCATCTCGCCGAGCTTATCCGAAACGTTATGGAATTCGCTGACTGACCGGGCTTACCAAAGACCCTGAAGCTTGCCCGTGCTGTCTCCCAGACGATCGACTCGAACTCCCACCCGGTCGAGCATCGTCAAAAACAGATTCGACATCGGCGTCGGATTCGGGAAAACAAAGTGCTGACCCGTCGGGATCTTGCCCCCCGCCTTGCCCGCCAGAATCAGCGGGAGATCATCATGGTTGTGGCGGTCGCCATCGCTGATTCCTCCGCCGAAAAGCACCATCGAGTTGTCCAGCAGAGTGCCATCGACATCCGGCGTGGCCTGCATCTTCTTGAGGATGTAAGCCGCCGCCTGGGCGTGGTAGAGGTCGATGTCGCGCTTCTTTTGGAGCTTGCTCGGATCCTTGCCGTGGTGGCTGATGTCATGGTGACCATCCGTGACGCCGATCTCCTGATATGGCCGGTTGCTGCCCTCGTTGGCGAACATGAACGTACACACGCGAGTGAGATCCGCCTGAAACGCAAGCACCATCATGTCCCCCAGGAGCCGGATATGCTCACCACGATCCCTCGGCGTTCCCTTGGGAGCTTCAACCCCGCTCACCATCAGGTCACGATTCTCCCGCTCGTACTTCGCCAGCCGCACCTCGATATCTCGAACCGCCTCGAAGTACTCCTCCATTTTCTGAAGGTCACGCGCTCCCAGCCGAGCCTGAAGCCGCTCCGCATCTTCGCGCACAAAGTCCAGAATCGAAAGCTCCGCCTGCCGTCGCTTCGCTGCGCTTTCGGCGGTTTCAAGCCCGTCTCCGTTGCCGAAAAGCCTCTCGAAAACGGAACGCGGATTCACTTCCTTCGCGTTGGGCGTGGAGGGGCCACGCCACGAGATCGCACTGGAATACGCGCAGCTGTAGCCACTGTCGCAGTTCCCGGCCATCGCTCCCCGCTCGCATCCCAGCTCAAGAGACGCAAACTTGGTGAGCTTGCCGATCTCCATCGCGGCGAACTGATCCGCGCTCATCCCGGCATGGATATCCGACCCCGCCGTCTTGCGCGCTTGCACTCCGGTCAACCAGGTCGCGGAACTTCGCGCATGATCTCCCGGGCCGTCGCCATTGGCAAAGGCCTTCATCTGAGCCAAACCGGAGAGCACGCTCACCGAATCCTGCACCTCGGCAAACGGCGAGAGAATCTCCGGCAGATCGTACTTTTTGCCGGTTCGTTTCGGACGCCAATAATCCATGTGGATCCCGTTTGGAACAAACATGTAAGCCATGCGAATCGGGCGGGTCTTGATGGTCTGAGCGACCGCCACCTTGGGGGCCATCGCATCCAGATACGGCAGTGCGACCATCGTGCCGAGACCGCGCAAAAGTGTCCTTCGTGAGAGTTCCATAGGCTTGCTACTTGATGAGTTCAAACGGATTCACCGCCCGAAAGGTGCGGGCATGGGCGTCAAAGTTGCGGAAATGACTCGTGGAGGTCGGGGTCACCACGGTGCGACGACGAAAAGCATTGCTTACCACGATCTCCTCGATCAAGGGCTGCATGCGCCCGCCACGCTTCTTCACCCGAGCGATGAGGTCGGTGATTTCGCAGTAGTCTGTCGCCGTCAGACCACGGCCCACCGCGTAGGTGAGAATCTTCTCGGTGAGTGAGCGGAGCACATCGTCCTGTCGAGTCACGATGTAACTCTTCAAATCCCTGGGACTTGCAATGACTCGACCATCAGGCAAGTCGCCTTTGGTGTCCACCGGGAACGGGCCATCCTGAGTGCGCCATCGACCCACGGCATCATAGTTCTCCAGACTGAAACCGTAAGCGTCGAGCGGCTTGTGGCAGCTTGCACAACTCGGATCAGCCCGGTGCTGCTCCAGGCGCTCGCGCACCGTCTTCGCGGTGATCGCCGCCTTGTCTTCTTCCAGAACTCCCACGTTTGGCGGAGGAGGTGGCGGAGGCGTTCCGAGAACCTGCTCCATCACAAATTTGCCCCGCTTCACCGGAGAAGTCCGTGTCGGATTGCTCGTCACGCTCAAAATCGCCCCCATTCCGAGCACCCCTCCCCGATTCTGCGCCGAGACATCCACGCGACGGAAGGAATCATCGAAAGCGCCAGGAATCCGATAGTGCGACGCCAATCGACGGTTCAAGAACGTGTAGTCGCTGGTGAAGAACTCCATCGCCGGGCGATTCTCGCGGATCATATCGGCGAAGAACCAAGTCACTTCCTGTTCCAGATCGTGCCTGAGCGGGCTGTCAAATCCGGGGAACATCGCGGGGTCAGGTGAGAACTCCTCCAGCCGACCGGTTTGGAGCCACTGGGTTGAAAAGTTCTGGAAGAATGTCTCGGCTTTAGGATCGCCAATCATGCGCAAAACCTCTGTGCGCATAATCGGCTCCTTCAGCAGCTCTCCGCTCGCCGCGAGTTGGAACAAGCGATCATCCGGCATCGTGTTCCACAGGAAATACGAGAGCCGCGAGGCCAATTCATAGCCGCCAAGATCGCGCGCTTTCGCGGTGGTGGTCGCCGAATCAAGCTCCACTCGGAACAGGAAGTTAGGGTTGACGAGAACCGCTTGCATGCAGACCTTGACCGAATCCTCGTAGCTGTCGCCCAGTTGCCGGAACTTGAGATAGATCTCCATCAAGCGATTCATCTCGTCATCCGTCGCCGGTCGGCGATACGCCCGAGTCATGAACCGAGTAAGCACTTCGCGCGCTGCCGCCAAATGAGTTTTGGTCTGCGAGGGCATCGCGAACAGCAGCTTTCTCTGCGCCTCGGTGACGGTCGATCCTCCGGCTGGCCCTGCGAGTTCGGCACCGTAGATCGCCATGTTCCGATCGCGCTCCGCGACGACAGGATGATTGGCGTTGTAGTAATCGTTGATGAAGGCAATGCCGATTCGGTGGGAGCCTTTCTGCAGGGTCAGAGGAAATTTGTAAGCCGTCGGCGATCCAGGACGAGCCTTGACTTCCACGGTCTGGAGCCCAATGTTGCCGACCGAGATCAGCATCTTCGCTTCGTCCGGCCCAGCCTTACTTGCGGCAGCCTCCACCGTCAGAGTGTAGTCGCCCGCCTCCGTCAAGTTGATCTCCCAGACGATCTGGCTGTTGGTGTACATGACGCTCTCCCCGTCATTCCCCAGTCGTCGGCCTTCCCCATCGCCAACCTTCTCCATAGGCATCACCAGGCTCTTAGGCTTCGGATTCCGAATCGCGGCATCCGTCGCTTGCTTGGCCGCCGCAAGATACTTCTCCATGTGGAGCGGCGTCAGCGTCAAAACGTCGCCGATATTGTCGAACCCATACCCCACGTCGTCCGAGGGGAAATCGGCACTCAGCGGCAGAGAGACGTACAGGAGATCGCGGACCGTGTTGTCATATTCGCTGCGATTGAGCCGCCGGATCGTCACCTTGCCTGGACCATCGAGCGAGCAGTTCACCGACAGTGTGCGTTGAATCCACCCGACGATTTCGCCTCGCTGCGCCATGCTCGGGGCCGGCATTCCCGGAGGCGGCATGACCTGACTGCGGATGTTCATCACCACCTTGTCCCACAGCTTTTGATCCGCCGCGACATCCTTGGAGGATTTGAACTTCTCCAGGCTGAGACCCGCGCTCGGCTCTTCCCCGCTGTGGCACGGTAGACAGAACTCGTCCAGCATCGGAAAGATCTTCTTGCTGAACTCCTCGTCGAGTTTTTGCGCCTGAGGGGCGGGGGCCGGACTAGCCACCACAGGAGACGGCCGAACCACCGCGCTCACCCCCAAAAATCCAAGCGCGCCAGCCACGCCGACCCATCGCCCGAACGAGATTCCTCGCCGAATCACACCCTCACCGCGTCTAGGCATACAACTATCCCTATTCTACGGTAGGAACGCCGCTTAAACGAGTTGAATTTCGTATGATTGGAATATGAAACTTGCCCTTCTTGCTGTTCTCGGCGCCGCCGCCGTCGGCGCCCTGGCGTTTGCTCTGCTCCCCAAGCAGACCACTCCGACCGTCGAAGCCAAGTCCGTGCACGACTTCACCGTGACGACCATTGACGGCAAGGAAAAGAAGCTCTCTGAGTTCAAAGGCAAGGTGCTCCTGATTGTGAACACCGCCAGCAAGTGCGGCCTCACCGGACAATACGATGGCCTCGAAAAGCTCTACAAGGCACACAAAGATGACGGTCTCGTGGTGCTCGGTTTCCCTGCCAATCAGTTCATGAACCAAGAGCCAGGCACGAACGAAGAAATCGCCGAGTTCTGTAAGCTCAACTATGGAGTGAGCTTCCCCATGTTCAGCAAGGTCGATGTCAAGGGGGACAATGCTGCGCCTCTCTATCGGTTCCTCGTCAACGCCACCGAGCAGAAGCAAGACATTGAATGGAACTTTGCCAAGTTCGTCGTCGGCAAGGACGGTCAGGTCATCGCCCGCTTCAAGCCCCAGACTCTCCCCGAAGACAAAAAGCTCGTCGAGACCATTGAGTCAGCATTGAAGTAAGGACGAGCCCCATTGCTTGGATGAGGTCGCCCCCCCGGGGCTCGTCCTGACTAGAATGCGGCCCTCGCGTCCTCCCTGAAAAAGCCCCTGATTTCAACCAGGAATCAGGTCTCCAGCAGCATGCCAGGGGAGGACGGTTGTGGGAAGCGACAAAGACCTCACCTCGTCCACCGGCCCTGATTCCGCAGCCGCCTTGGCCCGCAGAACCGGCTCGGTGGTTCCGGTCAGAGCCAGCGAACGATTGATCACCCAACCCGCCGGAGAGATTCCTGCTCGGGCCAAATCCGCCTGCAGACGCATGGCCTCATGAACCGGGGTCGGCTCCGGCAGGGCGACGAGAACCATCTTCGTAAACTCTGGATCACGCAGCCTCGGCAACAGCTGACGCACCGATTCCGGCGCATCACTTTGCGTCCGCGCGATCTCCCGGTGATAAGCCTCGGTGGCATCCATCAGCAAAATCGTGTGTCCCGTGGGCGCGGTGTCGATGACGACGAAGTGGTCGCCTCCCCCCGCCACCGCCTCCGCAAATGCCCGGAAAACGGCAATCTCCTCCGTGCACGGAGAGCGCATGTCTTCTTCGAGCAAGGCCACCGCATCTGGCTCCATCGTCTCGCGTGCCTTGGCCAGCGCCGCCTCCGAGTACGCCGCCACCTCCGCCGCTGGATCAATCCGATGGACACTCAGGTTCTCCTGACCCTCCACCAGTGACTGAATGTCTCCCGCTGGATCGGTGGTCGTCAGTTGAACCCGGTGCCCCCGACTCGCCAGTTCCTCGGCAATCTTCGCTGCGACCGTGGTCTTGCCGACGCCCCCTTTGCCCAAGGTCATGATCACCCCATGGCCGGAACGAGACAGATGGTCCACAAACTCCGAGAAACTCAGGCCAACGGGAATCTCCACCGCAGAGGCAACTCCACTCAGAGCTTTGCCCCGGAGAGCGCGCAAGGCGTCCAACCCCACCATGTTGCCACCTAAGAGCGGAACCTCTCGACGTGGCGCGCCTTGAAGATTCTCCGGCAGGCGACCCAACGAAGCCGCCTGACTTGACTTCATCGAAACCGCCGTGGCGTCGTTCGTCTCCAGTTCCCCGAGCACCGCGTTCACGATGAGTTGCACATTCTTGATCCCGAGATCCCCCAGTTCGCTTGCCGTCCGGGAAGCCTCGCGGAGCGACGAATCGTCTGGGCGCGCGACGAGGATCAGCGTTGTTTGATCACCATCGCTCAGAGCCGACAAGGCGGCGGCGTACAAGCCTTGCTTCTCTTTGAGCCCAGCCAGCGGCCCCAGACAGCTGCTCTCGCTCGTGGTGGTCTCCAGATAATCCGCCCACGCGCCAGGCAGGCTGAGCAAGCGCAGCGTGTGCCCCGTCGGCGCCGTATCGAACACCACATGGTCGAACTGCTCCGTAAGCCCCGGATCGGCCATCAGGGCAACAAATTCATCGAATGCGGCAATCTCGGTGGTGCAAGCGCCCGAGAATTGCTCCTCCATCGAGCGGATCACCAGCTCCGGGAGCTTCCCGCGATACGGCGCGACCATTCTTTCGCGGTAGGCCGCTGCCGCTGCCTCAGGATCAAGATTGGCCCCAGACAATCCCGGAGCACCAGGAATCGACGTCGGCTCCGACCCAAGGCTGACGCCAAAAACCTCATCCAAATTGCTCGCGGGATCCGTGCTGATGATGAGGGTGCTCTTCCCTGCTTCGGCAAGCTCCAAAGCCTTTGCCGCTGCCAGCGACGTTTTCCCAACCCCTCCCTTGCCCGTAAAGAACAAGTAGCGCGTGTCGCTCATCGTGGCCTCAGCAGCATCCTTCGTCGTTGCCGCCGCAGCACCCACCCGCCATCTTCAGGGTGATCTTCGGCTTATCCCCGGAGACAGCAGCCTCCAAACCAAACCACGATGCCAGCTCCGCCCGATCGGGGTAGCGGCCGGACGCCTTGATCTCGCCCTCGACCAAAAAGATCGGCAGGTTCTGCGCCGCCGGGCCCATCTCTTCGATGATCTTGGGCTCCTGCAAAAAGGCATCGGTTTGTTGCCCCAGGTTGAACCTTGCCACCTCGATGCCCTGACTCTTGAGAAAGGCCACGTCTGCCGCCAGACGAACCAGTTTGATGTCGACATCGGGCCCGCAGACTCCGGTCGAGCAGCACATTGCAGGATCAAAGATTTTCAGAGTTTTCATGGTCGTTTTTGTCCCAGTTGGATCAGTTGAGAGGTCAACGGAGAGCAAGCGGTGTCGCTGGAGCCGAGCATCCCTTGCCAGGCATCAATTTGTTGCCCCAGGGCTTCAATCGCCTCAGGGTTCGCACGGCAGATCAGATACTTGCCTTGCTTGATCGAGGTAACGAGCCCCGCGTTCTTGAGCTCCTTGAGATGAAACGAAATCGTCGAACTCGTTCCCTCCATACCCGTGACATAGCAGCAGACTTCGCCGACGGTAGCTCCCACCACCGGGTGGACATCGCCGTCTTCTCCCAACGCGACTTCGCCGGAACGTGAGCACAAGAAGCTCAGAATGCTCAACCGCGTCGGATCGCCCAGGGCTCGGAACATCGCCACCAGCCTCGATTCGTCCATAGATGGACTATACCACAATAATTCTATATTTATCGAATTATGGAACTCCTTCCGGTTTCCCCTCGCGTGCACCGATCCCTCGCAGGCCGGGAACCCTCAACTCCGGTGCGAACCGCCACTCTCTACCCTCCCCTAAAGCAGAGAAAACCCTGGTGGGCAAGGAGGGACTCGAACCCTCACGTATCGCTACGCTGGAACCTAAATCCAGTGCGTCTACCAATTCCGCCACTCGCCCACGAGAGCCGATTCGAGTCTACCGCACGATAGAACCAGGTTCGTCTGGCTGCCCATGATAGGATGCTTCAAGCCTCTGCAAGGCCGATTCCCACTGGCTTTCTACTTGAGTGACCCAGTTCCTCAGTTCATTGAGGGGCTCGGGGTTGAGGTACCGAACAACCTCTCGCCCCTTCCGCTCACTGCCGACCACGCCCGCAGACTCTAACACCTCAAGGTGGCGACGTGCGCCCTGTCGGCTCATCCCCAAGTTTTCCGTGACCTCGTTTGTCGTGAGATGACCGTGCCGCGCCAGGCGATGAACCATTTCGCGGCGATGCCGATCCGCGAGGGCGTCAAAAACTAATTCGAGTTGTAACATTCCACCAGCTTCTCCGGCTCATTGTCCCAGCCCGTCAGATTGAGCCCTAAAACCCTTGATCGCCAAGGCTCTGAGATCTTTTCGAAACCTGTTTCCGTGATGACCACCAGAGTTCCTTTGTCGCACGCTTCGAGCGAAAAGCGAACTATCGTGAGTTCGTCTTCTGGATGATCGCATAAGAGGCATGCGTCACCCGGATGCCACTTGTACTCGAGAAGAGCCGGGGCCTCACAGGCAACCAGAAGGCATTCGCAGCGGTGATCACCCCAAGCCAAGACGAATGGTGCACCAACTGCGAAGTCACCTTCTACAGTATCCGAGAACCACGAAGCGAGAGCTTCCGGTGTACCGAACGACCTCCGCCAAACTTCTTCAGGAGGAGCAGGAAGGACATGCGAACGTTTGATTTCGTTGAGCATATGCAATATTTTAGTTGCACTTTTTTTGATCTGTCAACCCCGCCCAGGTTTTTTCGGAACGGCCCGGATCTTGCGGTAGCCTCTCACCATGATTCTCGTCTGTGGCGGGGCCGGGTACATCGGCTCGCACATGTGCCGACTCCTGCGACAGAAAGGTATTCCGCACGTCGCCCTCGACAACCTGGAACGAGGCCACGAAGAAGCCCTCCCGGGCACCCCCCTCCTCCGAGCCGACCTCCGCGATCCCGCCGCGCTCGAATCCATCTTCGCCGAGCACGCCTTCACCACGGTCATGCACTTTGCCGCCTACATCGAAGTCGGCGAGAGCACGAAAAACCCGGCCGGATTCTGGGAAAACAACGTCCATGCCGTCTGGAATCTGCTGGAAGCCATGCGACGGCACGGGTTGAATCAGTTTGTTTTCAGCTCCACCGCCGCCGTCTATGGTGAGCCAGAGCGCGTGCCGATCCCGGAAGACCATCCGAAAAACCCCACCAGCCCCTATGGCAACACCAAGCTCACCGTCGAGCGCATGCTGGGCGACTATTCCGACACCTATGGCCTGCGCAGCGTCTGCCTGCGCTACTTCAATGCCTGCGGCAGCGATCCCGATGGCATCCTCGGAGAAGCCCATGACCCGGAAACGCACCTCATCCCCCGCGTCCTTCTCGCAGCCGCCGGGCGCGGTGAAGTAAAGGTTTTCGGCGAAGACTACAACACACCCGATGGCACTTGCATCCGTGACTACGTGCATGTCTGCGATCTTGCCGATGCTCACCTGCTCGCGATTCGCCACTTAGAAGGCGGGGGAGCGACCGATCAGTACAACCTCGGGAGCGGAACCGGGTTCAGCGTTCGGCAGGTCATCGATGCCGCAAAGGAAGTGACGGGGATCGACTTTCCCATCGGCACCGCCCCGCGCCGAGCCGGCGATCCTGCCCGCCTGATCGCAGATTCGACCAAGGCCCGGACAGAACTCGGCTGGAACCCCCTCTATACCGATGTCCGAACCTGCGTCCAGCATGCCTGGGATTGGATGCTTTCCCACCCCAACGGCTACAAATCCTAAGCCCACTGCTTCATGTCGGGGCGGAGCTTCAGATACCCGCCCCGCATCTGCATTTCGTACGCCACCCGCAAGAGCGAGCCTTCCGAGTATGCCGGGCCAATCAGCGAGAACGACCGCGCTTGCCCCCGATCATCCACTCCCCACGGGATCGACATCTGCGGATGTCCTGTCACATTGAGCGCATACACGCGCGGATACAGCCGATCGGGGGCGATGATCGCATCAAACCCGGCCAGTCGCTTGCTGTATTCCTCGGCGAGCTTCACCCGCACCCGATCCGCCTGGATCAAGTCCATGGCGGGGATGAGCCGGGCCTGCCGGAAGGTATCAGGCCAAGTTGAGTAGCTCTCCAAGTCCTCCGCCGCGCCGGATCTGGTGAAATGATCAAACGCCGCTCCGCATTCGGCAAACAGGATGGCGTAGAGTCCATTCGGAGCGGGTGGCAAATAAATAGGTTTCGGACTGATTCCTAGCTTTTTGAGCATCGCCAGATAGGGCAAATCCGGGAGAGGTTTGTCCAAGTCTTGCTCTCGGTTGACGAGGAATCCGAGCCTCATCTTAGAAAGATCCGTGGCGGATTCATACACAAATCCCTTCCCCACTTGCGACCGATCTCGACCAGTATTCTCCAAGAGTGCCGAGAAGACCGCGGCGCAATCTTCCGCATCCCGGCAGATCGGGCCAACTTTGTCGAGACTCCAGCAAAGAGCCATCGCCCCAAACCGGCTGATTCGCCCAAAGGTGGGTCGAAGCCCGGTCACCCGACAGTTGTGAGCGGGGCTCACGATGCTCCCACTGGTCTCCGTCCCGATCGCGAACAGCACCAAGCCCGCCGCGACAGCGCTCGCCGACCCGGCACTTGACCCAGAAGAACCGATCTTAGGATCCCAAGGCGATTCGGTGCGCCCTTCAAACCAAACATCCCCCATCGCCAGAGCCCCCAGGCTGAGCTTGGCCACCAGAACCGCGCCTTGCTCGCTCAGCAATCGAACAACATCAGAGTCGTCGTCCGTCGTGCGATCTTTGAATGTCCGGCAGCCCCAGGTGGTCGGGGCACCGACGGCATCAAAGAGATCCTTCACTCCGTACGGAATCCCGCAGAGCAAAGGCGTTTTCTCTCTCGATTGCAGGCGTTCATCGGCTCGCTTGGCTTCTGCTCTAGCACGATCTTGGGTCAGATTCACGACGCATCGGAGCTTGGGGCCATAGGTTTTCAGTCGGTCGAGGAAAATCTCGGTGAGCTGAACAGAGGTCACCTGGCGAGTTTTGAGGAGGTGGGCCAATTCGACCACGCTCAGAAACGCCACATCCTCATCCCGCGAGGGCCGCTTCACATCTACCTTCCTGGTTCGAAGGCTCACTCGACCCTTCGTGGCATCAGCTTCATCGGCCTCCACCATACGCCAGACGCTTCCGGGGGCAAGGCGTTCATCATTTGCCTCGGCGCGAACCTCGGCGTACCACGATCGCTGATCGTTCAGATCGCCGAGAATCTTGGTCAAATCTTCCTCCGAGATCTCGTATCCAGCCACCTTCATGGCGGCAAGGGCTTCTGCCATCGTCAGCTTGTCTGCCTCACTCGCTTGGGCTTCAAGATCGTTGGGAGATGTCGTAAACAGCTCGGGCCGCACTCCGCCAGCCAAACTTGCGACAGGCACCGCCGATCCCAGCGCCACCACCCCCAACGCGGCGAGAAACTGCTTCCGACTGATCTCTGACATGCTGATCACGTTACCTGCGTCCCAGGGAACAAGTCGCACAAAAAATCGGGGCACCGGTTGGTGCCCCGATTCTTGATTCCAAACGAACCTTAGTAAGCTGCGTCTGGGAAGTAGTGCTTCTCTGCATTGGCCGGGAGCACGATTTCGATGGGCAGAACCACATCTTCTTGCTTTCCGGTTGACTTCTTGCCCGCCTTCAGATCATCCACGCATCGCTGGATCGCATCGGCGATCATCTTCGGCGAATAGGTGACCGTGGCCGGGTAAAGGGGATCGTTTTCCATGATCCGCTTGACCACATCCTTCATGCCAGCGCCGCCGACCATCCAGATGTTCTTGTCGCGGCCCGCGCCTTGCAGAGCCTTTTCGATGCCCAGAGCCATGTCGTCGTCGCTCGCCCAGATCGCATCGACCTGAGGGTGCTTCACCAAGAGGTTTTGCGCCACTGTAAAGGCCTTGTCGCGATTCCAATCGCCGTGCTGCATATCCAGAATCTTGATGTCCGGATAGTTCTTCATCACGCCCTGGAAGCCTTCGACTCGGTCGTTGTCGATCGGGCTGGGAATTCCTCGGAAGACAAGAATATTCCCCTTGCCGCCCAGCTTCTCTGCCATGAACTCGCCCGCAAGCTTGCCGAATTCCTTGTTGTCACCGCGAAGCCACACGTCCGCAATCGGCTCGGTCAGACCACGATCCACGCTCACGATGTAGCCGAAGCTGTCGCGGTTCGCCTTGATGACCGGGGTGACCTGAGCCGGCTCGAAGCTGAGCACGACCAGTGCATCGTAGCCTTGGGTCGCCATTGTTTCGAGCTTTGTGGCTTGGTCTTGCGGACTCTCCGCTGCCACCACCGTGATATCGGCGTCGCCCGCGAGATCCTTGGCCATTTTCTCCGCCCAGTAGACGACGCCTGCCGTCCAACCGTGGGTTGCCGTCGGGATACTCACCGCGATCTTGGGTTTCGGACCAGCGGTCGCCGTGGCATCCGGCTTGGCTTCGCCCGACTCCGCCGGTTTCTCCGGAGCCGAACAACCTGTGAGGGCGAACATCGAAAGGCATGCGAACGCAGCCCCCGCCGCCTGCATCCATTTGCTGTGAATCACCATAGCGTCTCTATTGTGCCGAATCGGAGCCTCAACTCCGCCACGATTTATCGACGATTGCTCGAACGCTGGATCAGAACCGCGATCAGAATGATCAATCCCTTGAGGGCACCCTGCAAGAAGTTGTCGATTTCCGCTGCCAGCATCACGTTGGTGATCAGGCCCAGGAAGAGCACACCGATCACCGTGCCCAGAATCCTGCCCTTGCCGCCGCTGAGGAGCGTTCCGCCAATCACGACAGCCGCAATCGCCTCCAGTTCGTAGTTCTGCCCGGTTGTGTTGGCTCCGACGCTGGTGAGCCGGGACGTCGCCACCCACGACCCAAGCCCCGCGCAGAGGCCCCCAATCACATAGGTCCAGAACCGAATCCGACCCACCGGAAGAGCGGAGTAGGTTGCCGCGCGCTCATTCGACCCCGCCGCGATCATGTGGCGACCAAACGCTGTGTAGTTCAGGATATATCCAAGGATCAAGGCAACGACAATGAACAGAATCGCAGAATAGCTAAACTCAATCGGCTGCCCGTTTCGGCTTTGGAAAAATGGAAGTTCCGGTCCAGAAGTTGCCAATTTGGCCAAGACATTCCCCGCTTCTGGCGTCGTTGTGACCGTGCCACCCTTCGCTGCAGACAGGGTCAGTGAGCGATAGACCAGCAAACCGACCAAAGTCGCGATGAAAGGCGTGACTCTTCCCCAAGTCACGATCAGGCCATTCACTGCCCCGAAGATGCCACCCAAAGCGACCATCCCGCCGATCCCGATGAGCGCCGCCTGGTCGGGCGGCATCCCGGTTCCCGCGAGATGATTCATCGCCAGCATCCCGAGTGCCCCCACGAACGCGAGCAGGCTTCCCAAGCTCAGGTCGATGCCACCGGCGATGATGATGAGGGTCATGCCCAGCGCGATCAGACCCTTATCGGCGTTCTGGGTGAACAAGTTGCGCCAAGTGGTCGGGTCGTGGAAAAGCGCGCCTCCGAAGAGCAAGCAATAGACCACAAACGCAGCAAAAGCTACATAGATCCCCCACTCCTGGAGCCACCCTGCGTTGAACTTTCGTGCCTTTGCCCCCAATTCTTCTCCGCTCACGCCGTTACCTCCTGAACTCCCGCTGCCCATTCCATGATCTCTCGTTCTGTCTTTTGCTCTCCCGAAACTTCACCCACAATTTCCCCGGCCCGCATCACCAAGATGCGATGGCACATGCCAATGAGCTCCGGAAGCTCGCTACTGATCATCAAGATCCCGCATCCCGAGGCGGCCTGTTCATGGATTATGTGATAGATCTCCGACTTGCTCCCCACGTCAACGCCCCGCGTGGGTTCGTCCAGGATCATCACCTTCGGCTCGCAGTCCAGCCACTTCGCCAGGCTCACCTTCTGCTGATTGCCGCCGCTGAGGCTCACGGTTTTGTCCTTGACGCTCGGCACTTTGATCGAGAGTTTGGTACGCCAACTCTCGGCTGACGCCGTCTGCTCGCGCTTCTTGCGGAGCACGGTGCCGTATTTTCGCCACGTGCTGAGGGTCGCGTTTTCCTCCACCGAGAGATCAACATGCAGCCCGGTCGTCTTGCGATCCTCGCTCACATAGACAAGCCCCGATTGGATCGCTTCACTGGGATTTCGGATCACCTTGCCTTCCATCGTCACGGCCCCGCCCAGGTGTGAGCGGAACCCCATGATCGTCTCCGCCAGTTCGGTTCGGCCGGATCCTACCAATCCCGCCAGACCGACGATTTCTCCCTCATTCACTGTCAAACTTGCCGCGCGGCCCTTGAACAGAGGAAGACTGGGGATCAAGGCCTTCACCGAGAGGAGTTCGGTCTGCTGGCTTGGCCCTGGCTCGGGATACATCTCGCCGAGTTCCCGCCCCACCATCAGGTGCGCCAGGCTCTTCGCGGTCATCTCAGAGGCTTGGTAGGTTCCCACAAACTGCCCATCGCGAAGCACCGAGATTCGGTCGCAGTGCTCCAACAACTCGCTCAGAATGTGGCTGATCAGGATGACCGTGGTTCCCTGCGCCTTCAGATCATGCACAACACGGAACAGAGCGGTCGTTTCGCGCTCGCTGAGAACCGCGGTGGGTTCATCCATGATGATGACTTCGGCATGGGTGCCGAGAGCCTTGGCGATCTCCACCATCTGCTTTTGCGCCACCGTGAGTCCTCGAAGGGGATCGGTGGGTTTGAGATCGCTGGCTACTCGGGTCAGGAGTTCTTGTGCGGCCTGGTTCATCGCGGAGCGGTTGAGCTTGCCGGCCTGGGTCAGCTCACGGCCCAGAAAAATGTTCTCCGCGACGGTGAGGTCATCAATGAGATTCAGCTCTTGATGGATCATCGCGATCCCCACTTTCAGCGCGTCGGGGACGCCGTGGAAGGTTCTTGGCTCGCCATGCACTCTCACAACACCTGCGGAGGGAGCCTCAACCCCCGCCAGGATTTTCATGAGCGTGCTCTTCCCCGCCCCGTTCTCGCCGATGACGCCATGAACCTCGCCGACGGCGAAATCGAGGCTCACCCCCTGCAGGGCGTTCACCCCGGGATACACCTTGGAGATAGATTCCACCGAGAGTCTCGGTTGTTTCACGTCGCTCGACACCGAACGAGAGTATGCCCCAACGACTGAAAGTCATTGCCGAATATGACGCAGAATTCCGATGCGGCACCTCAGCTCAAAATGAAGTGGAGAGAGCGTTCGCTGAGGCGAAACTCTCGCCTGCTGAGCCGGAACATGCGTTATGGTCAGGCGGTGCGATAATGCGATGAGACTCCCCGCCTCTCTGCGTATGCCGCTTGCACGGCCGTAATCCGCGTGGCCCCGAAACAGCCCTAGGTTACGTCGAGGTGATTCAATACGTCAGGCTTAACGGAGTCCCATGCTAGCCGCCATACTCATCGCCACGCACTCGGGTACGGAACCGATTCCTCGCCCCCTTCTGAGCAGAGTCTGGCGGCGCGAAGGAGTTTCGAAGGTCTCAGTTGAAGGGCGCAACTTGCTCGTCGATGGTGAACCCATTGATCCAGACACTGGCAAGATAGGCAAGCAGCTTCCATATGATGTCGACTTCACATTCCAAAGCACGGCCATTGATTGCCAGCGAACTGAGGGCACCACGGGCTTCTTTGCAGCCGACCTCGGCTCTCAAGCGTCCATCGAACTGAGTGGACCCGTGGCGGACTCGAATCGTCCGACACCGTTCTTTCAGCTTAAGACGATCTCGCTCGTTGATTCCCAGGGTCGTTTCCGTGGATCGGCAAAGCTTGAGGCCGAAACCTTTCCAGCCTTTCATCTCCCGCCATACCGGGTGACCGGAAACTGGGCAGATGGATTTCTTCGTCTCATCAGCGAGCCATTTGCCTACGAGCGTCACACAGAGTACAACACGGTTCTCACGCTCGATCCTTTTCGGCTCTCGCCACTCAAGATGGTACGGTACTCAGACCTCTCGGATCCCGCGTACGCTTTAGGTCGATATCATCCCAACTTTAACCGTTTCCTTGACAGCACAAGTACCGATCTAAGGTCGGTGAGTGGATCCGCCCTCGGTTGCGGCAATGTCTTCACCGGTGAAATCTACTGGTCCAATGAGTCGCTCAGCTGGGTTGGGCGCGTAGGCGCGTACGTGCTTGCGATCCATAACGACAAGGGGTGGCTTCTGCTCAATAAAACTAACGGAAAGCCCATCCCGGTTCCATTGCATAGTCTTAAGAATTGCCGAACTGTCTTCACCCACGAAGGCCGTCTATTTGCAACGTACCAGAAGCCGGAAAGTGAATCGAAAACGCTCGTCCATTTCACGTTTGTTGAGCAGTAGAAACTCTTCTGTTTGAGTCAGCTCTCGTTGATCTGATCGAAACGGCCTCCAGATCTGTTGGTTGCGCATCATGGTCGGAACCCGATGCAAGCACGTCTTCCAACGACTGGTAACCTGGGCGCATGACTTTGGTGATCACGAGCATTCTTCTTGGACTGGGCGCGGGGGTTCTCAGCGGGCTCTTTGGCATTGGGGGAGGAATTGTCATTGTCCCTGCCCTGATCCTTCTCCTCGGATTCACCCAACAAAAGGCTCAAGGAACCTCACTCGCCGCCCTCCTTCTGCCCGTCGGAGCCCTCGGGGCCTACACCTACTACAAGGAGGAGCAGATCGACATCCAGGCCGCGCTCCTGCTCGCGGTCGGCCTGCTCTTCGGCGCGCTGATCGGGGCGAAGATTGCCGTGTCGCTCGACCCGGTCACGATGAGGAAGGTGTTCTCCGTCTTCCTCCTCGTGATTGCGGTCTATCTGTGGTTCAAAAAATGAGCGACTACTCTCGGTCGAAGAACTTGTCGTCGCCTGCGGCATAGAACGATCCGAGCTTGAGCCGCTTGCTGTGTCCGTCCGCCCAAAAGATGGTTGCTCCTCCCGCGAAAGTCGGGTCAGGGCGACCCCAGCAATCGGTATCCGGAACGCTGGGGGGTAGGAGATGCTTGCCATCATCGCCACACCAGCTATTCGCGACGCTCGACTTCGCGCTTGCCAGAAGCACGGTTTCCGAGGGCGATCCCAGGGCGGTCAAGCTCACCGCCGTGTGCCCCACGACGTTGCTGAAGTCCGGCTGGATCGTGGTGAGATAGACCTCGTTGTAGCCAAAGTGGCTTGTCTCGTTCCCCGCAGCCTCGGTAGTTTGAACGCTCGATCCCGGGCAAAGCCAGATCTGTTTGTTCTTCACATAGGGATCCACCAAGTCGAGCCACAGCGAGAACCCGGTGTCCGTCGGGTAGGCGGCGAGCGGCAAGGTGTCGTCGTAATCTCCGCTGTAGAGCACCATTGCCAGGCCAAGATTGCGCTGGTTGCTCAGGCACTGGGTCGCCTTGGCCGAGCCCTTGGCTTGGGCAAAAACGGGGAAAAGAATCGCGGCAAGAATCGCGATGATGGCAATGACAACCAGGAGCTCAATGAGCGTAAAGGCACGACGCATGGAAGGCTTGGTTGTACCGCCTTCGTTCACGATTGTGCGCGGAGGAGGGCCACGATTTCGGCGGCGTAGCGTTTGCTCGCTCCCAGGTTGCTCTGGATCATGGCGGCGGCGTTGGAACCCATCGTACGGCGCTTCGCTTCATCATCGCGCAAGGTGACGAGGGCATCGGCGAGTTCACTCGCGGTTAATGCGACGATACTTGCGCCGGCACGCGAAGCCATATCCGCAGCATCGCGGAAGTTCATCATGTAAGGACCGTGGATCACGGGTTTGCCGTGAGCAAGAGGTTGGATCAGGTTTTGCCCTCCAAGTTTCTCAAATCCGCCGCCGATGACGGCGACATCGCAGGCCGAATAGACTTGGCTGAGTTCGCCGTACGTGTCGAGAATGAGATACCGGCCGGTTTCTTGCTTGGATCGTCGAGCGACGGTGCCGAGCTTACTTTGGGCTCGCGCCGCCAGTTCTTCCACCGTTTCCATGTGCCGTGGAGCGTGGATCACCTTGATCTCGCTCAGCCGAGGATCGGACAGAGCCTCGAGCACCAGATCTTCTTCCTCTCTGCCCCGAGTCGAGCCGATGACGACGACGAAATCGTTGCTTCCAAGTCCCAGATTGTCTCGCCACTCGGCGGGATTTGCTTCCAGCCCATCGACCGCTTGATCGAACTTACAATTCCCCAGAACCTCGGTCTCTTTGGCTCCCAGAGCCAGGAAACGCTCGGCATCTGTCTCAGTTTGAGCAAAAACTTTGTGCACCATCCGAAAAAGCGCCCGGTAGAAGAAGCCGAACTTCTGGCTCCTCGGGAAAGACCGATCACTGATCCGCCCGTTCACCACGACCGATTTCGCCCCCACCGTCTCGGCTGCCCAGAGGAAGTTGAGCCACAGCTCCGTCTCCATGATCGCGACCACTCTCGGCTTCGTGGTGACCAGAGCGTTCAAGGTGAATCGAGGGACATCAATGGGGAAATAGACAAGGTGATCGAAAAGACCTTCCGCTTTCTCCCGCGCGGTCTGGTGACCGCTCGAAGTCGTCACGCTCAGAATGATCTCGACCTTCGGGTTCATCTCGCGGATCTCCCGAAGAATCGGAAGGCACGCGACGACTTCCCCCACGCTCACGGCATGGAACCACAGGCGATCAGCGCCCTTACACAACGGGAGGTGGTACTCCCCGCTTCGCTGCTTCCAGTTCACCTTCTCCGCTCGCTTATTGGCGCGAAGCAACATCCAGGGCACCCAAATCGGGCTCAAAAGTGTGAGGAGGATGTTGTAGATCCAGATCATGCGCCGGCCACAAAGGTTCGCCCGGTGATCCGCTCGTAAGCTTCGATGTACTTCGCCCGGGTCTGCTCGACCACATCATCCGGCAGAGTCGGGCCGGGCGGGGTTTTGTCCCAACCGCTCGATTCCAGATAGTCACGCACAAACTGCTTGTCAAAGCTCGGCTGAGCCCCGCCAGGATGCCACCGATCAGCCTCCCAGAATCGGGAACTATCCGGCGAAAGAGCCTCGTCGATCCAGATGATTCCTTCTTCCGCCATGCCGAATTCAAACTTGGTGTCGGCGAGAATCAGCCCCTTGGTCGCGGCGTGAGTGTTGGCGGCTTCGTAAAGTTCCACTGTCCAGTCGCGCACGAGCATCGCGGTTTGGAGCCCGACTCGATTCGCCGCCTGACCAAAGCTGATGTTCTCATCGTGCCCTTCCACCGCCTTCGTGGCTGGGGTGAAAATCGGTTCGGGGAGCTTGCTCCCATCCTCCAGCCCTTCCGGAAGTTTCAGGCCGAGAATCTTGCCGCCTTCCGCTTGATATTGCTTGAAGAGCGACCCCGCGATGTATCCCCGAGCCACGCACTCGATCGTCAGCGGCTGGGCTTTCTTGGCAAGGGTGCATCGACCATGGAGCGCGGGATCATCAATGCCGATCCGCTCCGCGATCACCTGATCATCGGTCGAAATCACATGGTTCGGGCCGAGATGGGCCAGCTTTTCGAACCAAAACGCGCTGATCTGGTTCAGGATTCGTCCCTTGTCGGGGACGCCGTTTGCCATCACGACGTCGAACGCGCTGATCCGGTCGGTCGAGACAATCAAAAGCTCTTTGCCGAGGTCGTAGACTTCGCGCACTTTGCCCACTCGAGGCTCAGGCAAGCCAGGAAGCGAAGTCGTCAGGAGCGCGGACATGCTCGCATTATGGCGGGTCTCCCGCGCCAATTCCCGACTTCGGACTATCGCCGATTCTCAGACGCTCGCGGGCTTCACAAACCGCTCTTCGTAAGCCCGAATCTTCGATTCGATCTCATCCTCGTGCCGAGAGGCATAGGACAGGGCTGCCCGAAGCTCGCTTTTCGTGAGCGACGTATAAGTCTCCTGCAAGGCCTCCAGCGAGCCGAACTTGCGATGCTCCCGCACGATCTCCCAAACCGTCACCCGGGCGACGGCGAGACGAGCGACATTCTGCTCGTCCACTTCGATCATCACGGGGTCGCCGCTTTCGCTGGAGTCCTGGCGATAAATCTCCAGGCGGACAGCGAGAGACGAAACGTCCGTGGCCAGGCATACGGCGCAGTTGTCGGCAGAGAGCTCTCCGTGCTCCACCGCCATCAGGCACAGCTCTTCGTATAGCGCAGGTTGGAACTCGCGGAGATGGGCGAGAACCTGGTCGAAAGCTTCCGGCTTTGCTTTGGCAAGACGCCGCATCTGCGGCAACATCCAATGTTCTACGGATTCACTCATTGATTCAATCCGGATGAGAATCGTCCTTGATCCTCGCTGAAACCCCAACAACGTTGTCGAGCGTTTTGCACACTACCACGAGATATACGGAATGTTCGTCGAGAACGACTCAAATTCACTGAATCTTAAGAGTCCAGCGCGGCGGGTTCTTGTTCCGCCATCCGGGTCTCTTTGCCGCCGGTGAATCCGTTTTCGGTAAGAAAACTGAGGATTTCCTGTCGAAATCGGTCAGCTTCGTACATTCTTCCTGCCCCGTGAGTCGCACCCTCGAACCAAATGATCTTGGTCGGACCGGGATTGGCGTCGGCAATGGCTTGGGCCGAAGCCACCGGGACAATCGGATCTTTGGTGCCAAAGCTCAGGAGCACGGGTTTACCTCCGGTTTTCGCCATCGCTTCATCAACGCGCACGGTCCCGGGGTCGAACCCCATCACGCGCGGGCCGATGAACCGAGTGGGGCGCATCCATTTATCCGCCGCTTCTCCGCCGAGGAAAAGCCACCAGGCCTCGCTCGCCTCTTTCATCGACCGAAACGGGGCATCCAAGATCATGCCGTCGATGAGTTCTGGTCGTTCCGCCGCGGCCAGAACCGAGGCCACCGCACCCATGGAACTCCCGAGGAGCACGACCTTGCGATCAGGGAATCGTGCCTTGATTTTCTCCAGAACCGCGATGACATCCAATTTTTCGTCTCGTCCCAAGGTGACTTGGGCGGAGCCGCTGCGACCATGTCCTCGGTGATCGAAGAACACACACGCGCAGCCCGCTTCGGCCAGAAAAACCCCGCTCGGCACCCATTCGCATCGGTTGACCAGATACCCGTGGCAGGCGACGATCACCGTCTCGCCCGGGACATCGACGAGCCAACCGTCGAGGAGTACGCCGTCTTCGGTTTTGGCCTGGAAGATCTCCTGAGGCAATCCGAGGGCCCCGGGGGATACAAACTGATGAATCCTCGGCGGTCGAATGCTCAGCTTGACCGCTGCAAATTGCGCTCCCGCGTAGGCCGCGACCAGAGTCAAAACGACCCCTAACAGAATCCCGAGTGCCAGTCCCATCTAACAGATGCTACTCCTTGCGGCACAGCGAGGTTACGAATCGGTACAATGATGGGGCTCGGTATGTACGCTTTGAACTTCTACTCTGAACTGTACGACGAACTCCTGCGAAGCAACCGCAAAACCGCAACCATCCGACTCGGCGACAAAAGCCGAAAGTACGATGCCGGGCAAGTGGTGTGGGTCACCGTCGGCCCGCGCTTTGGTCGACGCCAAAAGCTGTTCTCCGCGATCATCGACCGAGTGGAAGTCAAGCAGATTCAGGAGCTCTCACCGCGCGATATTGAGCGAGAAAATCCCGAGCTCCGCTCCCACGATGACGTGATCGGTTTCCTCAGCCGGGTCTACGGCGAATTCATCACGCCGGCCCACGTCTGCACCGTCATCTACTTCTCGCGCATCGACGAGTAGCGTGGGGTGCGCCGATCCTGTTTGGGGTCAGGAAGTCCGGAGTTTCCGGGTGCCCCGGTTCTTTAGGGTAAGGAACTTCACAGAATGTGGGTGCCCCGATCCTTCAGGGTCGGGATAGCACCAACTCTCAATCGACGTCCTCCCCCAAATCTCCCGATTTGGGGGAGGACGGGCAAAGCCCAGGAGGGGGAATCCGTACTCGGTTGGGCGTTAGCCCAATCGAGCCCGCGCTCTGCTTGTTTTGAATCGGGCCTGCGGCCCGCCGAATTCTCTTCGAGGATTCGGATTTCCCCCTCCCGCCCTTCGGGCACCCTCCCCCGACGGGAGTGTGCTGTGACATGACATCCTTGACACTCCGAGACAGGACATTGTTGACACATGCCTTTCTCGGGTTGGTCGGTTATGGATTCGCGTCTTTTACTTGTTCATCGCGTTCTGGTCGAAGGCAGTAGTG